>OMFM01000001.1_pt1 | contig 276510 bp, 230 predicted proteins | sample 1645661 | NCBI WGS metagenome assembly OMFM01 (sample SAMEA103958128, study PRJEB25191) | human gut metagenome | reverse complement strand
GCCACTTCGCCTGCGTGGCGGCTACGCAACAGAATGCCACGCATTCTCGTACTATCCGTCAAGCTCGGCGCTCATATTCTCGCCGCCTTGCGGCTCGTGTTCCGTCTTTTAAGTTGCGCATTCCGTGTATAAGAACGCTTCGAATAAGTATTCGTTTATCCACTTGCGTGCGAAGCACGCCAACACCAAGCAGACAATCTTGCGAAACTGCGGCAAGAGTTTTTGTCCCTGCTCGAACTGATAGCAAAGATTTTCTGCGCGGTTAGCATTCTGAAAACCTAGCAAGGCTCTTGGCAATCGCCACTATGTTTTTTGTTTCTATTTAGGGGGATTCCCACGTCGCTTTGCTCCTCTGAATGACAATTCGGGGCGGTTGCCATTGCCTTGGCGACGATTTTCAGAATGCGGAAGCACCCCTTGAATGGCAACCCCTAATTTATAAAAGCGCAATATTTGGATGAAGAGCGCGAAAAAGCCTGCCAACATAGACAGGAGCGTACTCGTTGTACGTGACTGTTTATGGGGCAGGCTTTGACAAAGCTATTCGCCAAATAGTGCGCTTTTATTCGCTGCGGAGAGCAATGGCAGGATCCTTCTTCGCCGCAATCCTTGACGGGATGAAACCTGCAAGGATGCTCAAAAGCATGCTGACAAAGAACATTCCGAGACATTGCCACCAGGATACCGAAACAAGGTTTTCGATGCCTAACAACAACTTGATTACGACATTTCCGATGACACATACAATGACAGAGAAAACGATTCCGATAAGTCCCGAATATCCGCCGAGTATTGCGGATTCGGCAATAAAGACACGGGATATATCTCGTTTTCTTGCGCCGATGGAACGAAGCACGCCTATTTCTTTGCGACGTTCGAGCACGGACGTATAGATGATGATTGCAATCATTATGGTAGACACGATAAGCGAGATTGCGGCAAATCCTACGAGCACGCCGGTTATGGTATTGACCATTGTATTGACAAATTCCATCATGGACGATAGCGAATCCGTATAGTTTATGTCGTTCTTTCCCAAAAAGTTTTCAACCTCTTGCTTTGCCTCAAAACTGGTGCAATAGAAATCGATACTTTGCGGATACTCCTTGTCGATAAAGCCCAAAATGCGCATAAGCGATGCATGCTGATTGTTGTCGAGGTTGCTTGTGTCCACCTCAACAGAATCGCCAATTCTCACTTTGTAATCGCGTCTTTCGAGTTCTCTTTCAGTCGGATCGGTCTTTTCGAGTTTTTTTGTAAAATCGTACTCGTATACACTGACAACGCTTTCATACTCGGCTTTCTTCTGCGTCGAGCCTTCTATAGATTCAAGCGCTTCGTTATAGAGCTTTTGCATAGCTTTGACCGCTTCGTGATTTTGAGAATGCGACAGCAATGTTTCGGTAAGCTCTTTTGTATAACCTATAACGCCGTTGATTGAGCTTGCTATCGCACCTTTTTTGGGGCGAACAACACCGACTACTTTAATCGTATCCGTGCCGTCTGCAAATCTCATGGCGCGAGCGTTGACATAATCCTTTTCAAGTTTCGATCTGTCATTCATAACCCATGTGTCAGAACCCTCTTGCTTGTCAAGATAGTCGACATTTGTCATGATTTTGTATTCCAGACCGAGCAAATCGTCAAGCGAATACGGTTGTTCGACAAAGGCTTTTGCATTTCCGAGCATACTGTTGATAAGCAACGAAGACAGGTCTGCGCTCGATTTAAGCCCGAGCATAAATAGTTGATAGTCGATGATTGTGTTGTTTTCGCTTACGGCGACTACGACTTCGTTTGCTTTTTCAGGCCACTTGCCGCCGACAATTTCGTATTGTGCGTTTACAAGATCTGTATTGCTTGATATTTCGCTCCATGGTTCACCGATCATGCCTGACAAATACGAGAGGGCTTGAGTTATTGTCATTTGAGAGCCCATAATATCGAATTTCATATTTTCGATGTCAAGATTTTTCAGCCCGGGAGTGGTTTTTGCAATATTGACAAATTGCTCGAACAATCCGTACATGTTTTCGGAATACGGCGTTGTCTTCATGTAGTTGTTTTCATCTTTTGGATCGTCGACATATACGTTAAATGTCGTCCCGTAATTGTATTTGACCGTCGCCAAGTTATGATCGAATTCGTTTTCGATCTTCTTTTTCAGGCTATGCAGATCGTTCGGCTTGCCTTTGATGATTTTTGGGATAAGATTTCCGAGCACCAATTCGCCTTTGAACACATCGTCAGCGACAGGCTCGTTGCTTTTTGACGATCCACCGAATCCCATAAGATCCTGCATCAGCGACATAACGTCCATGCTTGACTTGTTGACGGTGATGGGATAAGTCGACAAAGCACTCTCCTCCAAACCTCTGACGTACGCAGAAGCGCCGTTTGAGAGCGAGAGAACAAGCACTATGCCGATGATACCTATCGAACCTGCGATTGACGTCAAAAGCGTGCGTCCTTTTTTTGCAAGAAGGTTGTTCCACGAAAGATTGATTGCGGTGCCGAGTTTCATACCCGCCCTGTCCGCTTTCTTCCATTTGAGGAATTTTTCCTTAAACGACTTTTTCTTGGGCTTTGCCTCTTCGACTCTGACTTCGGACATTTGCACGTCGTCGCCGGACTTTTCGATTTCTATGATTCTTTCCTCGACGCTGTCGTCAACCACTTCGTCGAGAATTTCTATCTCTTCGTCCTCGCTGTTGTACGGCTTCGTATCACCGACGACTTGCCCGTCTTTTAAATACACGATACGTGTGCTGTACTCTTCTGCCAAAGACGGATTGTGCGTAACCATAATGACAAGTCTGTCCCGAGCAACTTCTTTGAGCAAATCCATAACTTGAATACCGGATTCGCTGTCAAGTGCACCGGTGGGCTCGTCAGCAAGGATGATTTCGGGGTTGTTTACAAGCGCACGAGCGATTGCAACGCGTTGCATTTGACCGCCGGAAAGTTGATTCGGCTTTTTCTTTGCCTGCGCTTCAAGCCCGACTTTTCTCAACGCTTCGAGAGCGCGCGCCTTTCTTTCCTCGCTTTCAACGCCGGCAAGAGTCAGGCTCATCGCGACGTTTTTGAGGATGTTCATGTGCGGAATAAGGTTGTAGGATTGAAATACGAAGCCAATGCGGCGGTTGCGATAGGTGTCCCAATCGACGTCGTCGTACTCTTTTGTGGATACGTTGTCGATTTGAATATCGCCGCTTGTATAGCGGTCAAGACCGCCGATAATATTTAACAGTGTAGTTTTTCCGCAGCCGGAAGGACCGAGAATTGAAACAAATTCGTTTTTTCTGAACTCAATGGATACATCGTGAAGGGCAAGAACGCTCTCTTCCTCCACCTTATATTCCTTGGTGATATCTATAAGTTTAAGCATAAAGCCTCTGGATTGTATGATTTATTTGGCGAATCATATAGTCCCGATACGGCGAATTTTCGCCATAGAAATTCCCGTCGGAAGTTCCGCGCTCGGACAAATACGGCATTGTATTTCACGTCCGAAAAGTCAATATTGCGTCAACTTCCCCAATTAATTATACGCTTTTGCGAAACTCTTAATAACTATATTATATGTGGATTATAACACATAAAAATCAAAAAAGATAGTGTTTTTATCTCAAAACCCAACATTTATTTTAAATATGTAGGTTAAAATACGAATGTTTGAATTCTAAATCATATGTTTTATTTCTTTTTTGAAATGAGCACGACAAAATATCAAAACAAAATATAATGAAAATCAATACACGATATGTGTTTTAATCGGAACTTTAAAATTGATATGTCGATGTGTAGGGTTTGTAGCACTTATCGTGTATTCACAAACAAATCTTTGTCGAATTTGTGCCTATTTTTAAACAATATAACACTATTCGTGCATTTTAAGCGTTTTTAGATATTCTTTTTTATCGTTTGAAATGCGAAAACTTTCGCATGCTTTTTGGATGCTTTTGTTGCGTACCCACTTTGGCAAGGTGTTGTTTTCAATATACGGCAAAACTTCATCGTATTGCTTTACAAGCGCAACGCTGACGTACCAGGCAATTGCCATATTGACGTAGTATTCGTTTGAGGAAACCGAAATCACTTTTTCAAATTTATTCGTTGAAAAATCTTCGTCGAGATAATATCGCATCGCGCATACTATGCCAAACCTAACGGTGTACGTCTTATCCGAGCAAAGCCATTTTTCGATATAACTCCAAAGTTTGTCTACCCTCTTCTCAAAACACTTTGGCGAAAAAGTGTCGCACAATGCCCAGTTGTCGATATACGGCAAAAACACTTCAACTTTTTCTATCGCAACGTCAAAACTCTTTTCGCCCGAAAGGAAAATCGCGTGCAGTATGTTTTCTTCATAGTATTCGTGAGGAAGATTGCAAAGAAAAGCGTTTTTATCCTCGTTTGAAAAACTTGCGTCTTTTTCAAGGCTCTTTGCGATTTTGCGAAGAGTGGGCATACGCACGCCGATAATTTTTTGACCGTCTATATTCGGAACGAGCGAGGAATGAAACTCGCGATATTTTTCGTCTCTGTTTTCAAAAAGTATTTTTTCTATTTCGTCCATAACAAACCGTTGACGGCGTTGCCGTTATTTAAAAAATATTCACGACTGAAATTCAACTTTTACTTTGCCAAATGCAAATCGTTGTTCTCGATATACTTCAAAAGACACTCACAACCCTCAACGATGTCGTCGTAAGTCACGTCGAAATTACCCGTCCACCACGGATCTGCAATATCGCGCGGATTTGAAGAAAAATCCAAAAGCCTGTACACTTTGCCGGTGTCGCCTACGATTTGCTTTATCGCGCGCACGTTGCGCTCTTCCATGCCGACGATATAATCGTATTCTTTTGCGTCTTTCGGCGTAATTCTCACCGCTCTGTGAGCAAGCACCTCGACGCCTTTTTCTCTGAGTTTGCGCTGCGCAGGCGGATAAATCGGATTGCCGACTTCTTCAAAAGACGTTGCGGAGGATGCAACACTTACGCAATCTTGCAGGTTGTTGTCTTTTATCATCTTGCTCATCACGCACTCCGCCATAGGCGAGCGGCATATGTTTCCTAGGCACACAAACATAATCTTAACCATAGTTCACCAAATCGAAAAGCTCAAAAGCCAAAATCAGCACTCGAACACAAAGGACAACGGCCCGTCTTGTTGCTGCTCTATGAACATATGTGCGCCGAAAACGCCGTTTTTGACAACGATGCCTTCTTCACGAATTTTTTCGGTCACCCTTTCATAGAGATATCTCGCTCTGTCGGGAAGTTCCGCATGACCGAAATCGGGGCGGTTGCCCGTGCCCTTGCCCAGCGTTCCTGCAAGCGAAAATTGCGACACGAGCAAAATCTCTCCGCCCGCTTGTTTTATATCGAGATTCATTTTGTCGTTCTCGTCTCTGAACACGCGCAGCTTTGCAACCTTGCGTGCAAAGTAGTCGGCTTGCTCTTCGGTGTCGCCCTTTTCGATGCCCAAAAATATGGTTAGCCCCGACGGAATTTCGCTTATGAGTTTGCCGTCGACGGACAGTGCGGATTTGAACGTGCGTTGTATAAGTGCTCTCATTATTTCTCCGAAACACCGTTTTAAACATATGTTTTGATATGATAAAACGGTTTTATTGTGATTTTCGATTATTGTTTGTCGTCATTGTCAAAAGACTCTTTTTTGTTTTTGACCTTTTGAGGTGGCGATGCAAGATACTGATAGAAATTACATTCCAGCTCGCTGTTGTACAGCTTTCGCACCTTGTCCGCGCGCCTTCCGAAATACTTTTCAAATGCCTTATACGACGTGATTGCATACACGCACCATTCATCGAGTTTTTTCGTCATTACACCGAAATCCTTATACAAAAGTTTGAGCTCGTCCTCATCCATAAGTCTTTCGCCGTAAGGCGGATTTGTCACGATAACTCCGTGCGAAAAACGCGAGGAAACCTCACGCATATCGCCCGCTTGCAAATGTATTTTGTCTTTTACGCCGGCTCTTTCGGCATGCTTTAAGGCGAGTTTTATCGCGTCTTTGTTGATATCGAATCCGCTTATATGCAAAACTTTGTCGCGCTTTATGCGCTCCTGAGCCTCTTGCTGAACGATTTGGCGCAAATCAGGCACGTTTGCAAAACTTTCGCATGCAAAATTTCTGTTCATACACGGCGCGATATCCAGTCCTATAAACGCAGCCTCGATGGGAATCGTGCCCGATCCGCAAAACGGATCTATAAACGCTCTGTCGGGATTCCATACGGAAAGTTCTATCATAGCCGCAGCAAGCGTTTCGCGTATGGGCGCATCCCCCAAATACGTGCGATAACCTCTTTTGTGCAAGCCTTCGCCCGACGTATCGAGCGTAACCGTCGCTTCGTCGTCGAAAAACGAAACTTCGACGCAATATGTCGCTCCGCTCTCGTCAAACGAACCTCCAAGAGTGCTTGCAAGTTTGGATATGATCGCCTTTTTGGTTATACTCTGAATAGAGCGCAAAGCAAAAAGTTGGCTTTTTGCGGATTTTGCGTCGACAACGATCCTTGCGTCCTTAGTCAATATATCTTGCCAACACATTGCGTATATGCCGTCGAATAGCTCGTCGAAGGTTTGCGCTTTGAACTTTGCAAGCACGATACGCACCCTGTTTGCCGTGCGCAAAAACACGTTGGCTCGCAACACGTCTTTAAAGTCGCCTTCAAATTCTATGCGTCCTAAATTCGCTCCGCCGGGAGTGTAACCGAGGCGCAAAAGTTCTCGCTTGCAAACGGCTTCTATTCCGCTTGCAACGGCAACTTCGATATTGAGTTTTCCGTCGAATATACTTTGCATGTCTTATGATTTTTCAACTTTATCTTATTTTGCATTTTGCAATTTCTGTCGAAACCGATATTTTACCGTGTTGTTTTCACTATATAAACATTGGGTTTTGCAATTTACAGCTTTGCTATATCCTTTATGACTTCGCTTGCAAGCACCATACCTGCTATTGCGGGGGCAAAACTTATACTGCCGGGAATGTGTCTTCCTTTCTCTTGCGGAGTATCTTTGGGAATAAGCGGTTCTTCCTTTGAATAAACGACTTTTAAGGACTTCACTCCTCTTGATTTAAGCTCTTTTCGCATGACTTTTGCAAGAGGGCAAACGCTTGTCTTGTAAATGTCGCAAACCTCGAAATTCGTTCCGAGTTTATTGCCCGTCCCCATGCACGAGATGATAGGCACTCCCGCATTTTTTGCACGAACAATAAGCGCGAGTTTTGCACTCACGGTGTCTATTGCGTCAACTATATAATCAAAGTCTTCAACAGGCACGCTCTGCGCAGTGTCGGGCATATAGAACAAGTCGTACGCAATCGTTTTGCAATCGGGATTTATGGCTTTTATTCTTTGCTCCGCAACCTCGGTTTTGCGTTTCCCGATTGTGTCTACGGTGGCAAGAATTTGTCTGTTGAGATTGCTATCTGAAAACACGTCGTTATCCAAAACCGCAATTGTACCGACTCCGACTCTTGCGAGAGCTTCAACCACGTAGCCGCCTACGCCGCCCACGCCGCACACCAAAACTTTTGCCGCTTTGAGAGCGTCGATTTTGTCGCCGATGAGCATTTTTGTCCTTGTGTATCTGTCTTCCATTTTGTCCTTATTTTTGTCCTTTTGCGGCATGTTTACGTCCGTTAATTTGTCCGTTTTGTCCGTTATTTCGTCCGCATTTTTGTCCGTTTACGTCCGTGTTTTTTGTCCGAACGTTGCACAAATTGCGTTTATATTTTCGTCCGAATTTCAGTCCGTAATAATTCCGCGTCTGCGCAGTTCCTCGCCCGTATTTTCGCGTTTGGGCTTTTCTTCTTTTGTTGCCCATGCGCCGAGCGTGTTTGCGTCTCTTTCGCAGTACAAGTCGTAGTAGTTCATCTCGCCTCGCATTCTCTTTTCGTGCAAAGATTTCGTATTGCACCAGATCGTTGACGGAATGCCGACGACAAACATATAGAAAGGTCCCGATATAAGCGATTGAATCGTGTGTCCGTACTCGTGAACGCGTGCGTCTTTTGTCCAGATTCCCGGGCGATTTGCGTTTACAAAAATAAACGAGCCGAGCGAAACTCCGCCCCAGTTGCCATCGTGATAGGTAAGCACCGCACCGTGATAAAACTCATGCTTGCAGTGAGCGTATTTGAGGAAAAACACAATCCCCAACAGCGTTTGCAAAATCCCCCACGTGCATTGCACAAGCCAGTATAACGTATATTTTATTACCTTTGAAACTTTCATATTTTCACCTAGATTTATTGTACACCAAACAACAGGATAAATCAACCTTGCAATGCGCCGCGCTGCTTTATTTTTGCCACCGCTCTAAAACTTCTTTTTGCTCGGTGCAGAAAACGATTACGGAATTTTTACGTCTATTTCACCGCAAAAACGCAAACAACAATTGACATCAACACGAATTGTGTATTATTATATATATACAATAAATAAAGGACAGAAAAATGCTGCACAGTTGCTTCCCCGAAAGATTGAAATCTCTGCGTCAAGAGAAAAACATGCTCCAACAAGACCTTGCGGAGCATCTCAAGGTGTCAAAATCCACCATATCGGGCTGGGAAGTGGGCAGAAATCAACCCAATTATGACACGTTGATTGAGTTGAGCATTTTCTTTGGAGTATCTGTCGACTATCTCATCGGCAGACGAAATTACTAAAACAAAAGCACTCAACGAGTGCTTTTTTGTTGCTTACTTTTTTGGAGCAAGTCGTGTCTGACGCAGTTATTCGCCAAATAGCGCGGTCATTGTTTGAAGGCGTGATAAATTGAATTGATAGCCTTCTCATAATCGAAGGTGTCCACACCAACGATGATATTAAGCTCGGAAGAGCCTTGGTCTATCATGCGGACGTTGACGTTTGCGTCGGCAAGCGCGCCGAAAAGGGTTGCGGCAGTGCCCTGTCTTGACGCCATATTGTGTCCGACGGTTGCGATGAGGGAAAGTCCGCTGTGGATTTCGATATTGTCGGCGTTTATGGACTCTTGAAGAGCGGCAAGCACCTTTTGCATTTTGCCGGCGATGTACTCGTCGCGAATGACGACGGAAAGCGTATCTATGCCCGACGGCACGTGCTCGAAAGATATTCCTTCAAATTCAAGCACGGAAAGCACTTTTCTGCCAAAGCCGATTTCGGAGTTCATCATATCCTTTTCGATATTGATGATGGTAAAGCCTTTTTTGCCTGCGATACCGGTGATGATTTTTTTGTTTTTCGGCAGATTTTTTTCGGCAACTATCATAGTGCCGTGATAGGTCGGATTGAAAGTGTTTTTGATGTTGATGGGGATTCCAACGCTACGCACGGGGAATATGGATTCGGGATGCAAAACCTCCGCTCCCATATACGCAAGCTCGCGAAGTTCGCGATAGCTCAAAAAATCGATGATTTCGGGGCTGTCCACAACTCTTGGATCGGCGGTCAAAAATCCGTCTACGTCCGTCCAGTTTTCGTACACGTCCGCACCGACGGCGCGCGCGATGAGCGCACCCGTTATATCCGAGCCGCCGCGTGAAAAAGTGGTGATCCTTCCGTCGCGATTCGAGCCGTAAAAACCGGGGATAACGGCGTATTCCACCCCTTCAAGCCTTTGCTTAATGAGGTCGAGCGAATAGTGCATTTGCAATTTTTCGTCGCTGAATTTTATGATATTTTGCGTATCGACAAATTCAAATCCCAGCTTTTTTGCCAAGATGAGCGCATTGAGATACTCGCCTCTCGATGCGGCGTAATCCTTTGTAACGCTCTTGTCGATGCCCGCCTTGACCTCATCGAGAACGGAATCTATATCGAAATCCAAATCCAGTGCGCGCACGATATCTTTGAAGCGTTTGCGCACGACCTCGAAAGACTGTGTGCAGTTGCCTTTTTCAAGTTTTTCGTTGAAGCACGCATAAAGAGCGTCCGTCACTTTGACGTCCGCCAAGCTGCGTTTTCCGGGCGCGGAAACAACGATATACTTTCTTTGCGGATCGCTCTTTACGATGTCGATTACACGAGAAATCGTCTCGCCGTTCGCCATAGACGTTCCGCCGAATTTGCAAACTTTCATATTGTGTCCCTACACTATTTTATGCGTCTACTTTTGCAACCGCCCGTGCAAAAGCACAAATTATTTTATTCTTTTTGCTTCGAAATAATATCTCTTTTCTTCCGCCTCGCCCATTGAGAACGCTTTGCGGCAAAGAGTGCCGTTTTTGAGGACGTAACCGAACAGTTCTTCCTTTTCGATTTTCGGCATGACGATTGCAACGCCGTCGTTGTGCGCCGCAACGTCTTTGAGGTGTTCTATGCCGTGGATATAGTCCACAATGCAGCCGCTATGCTCTTTTATGTATGCGTCGATTGCGTCTTGGACTTCTTTTATCGCCTTTGCTCCGATCTTGTCCACGTGCAATTTGTATTCGTCATTTTTGTCGAAAGCGACGATTTCCTTTTCACCCGAAAGAGCTTTTTGCATATACGGCACAAAGTCCTCGCCAACGCCGAACACAAAGCGGTGTATCGGCTCGAAAACTATGCCCTCGTCGTGCAGGTTTTCAACCTCGCAAAGTGCAAATCTGGCAGGATGAACTGCCTTTTCCGACTCCGTTAACCCCTCTTTTATGCGATTCCAATGCGCTTGCGCCGTGGCAAGAGAGTGGTTGCCGTCTCCGACCGCAAAGATAAAATCGTTCTTATCTCCGCCGTAAAGATTTTGCACGGAGCCAACGTAATTTTCAAAAACGTCAATTACTTTTTGTGCGTCTATACGATACCCTTCGAGATGTCCGCCGCCCATATTGAGATCGAAATCGTACACTTTTTCAAGGCTTGCGCGCTCGCTCCAAATAGGTTCGATGACGGAGTGCTTTCTGTCGTCGATAAGCAACATGATGTGCGGCAGTTCCACGGGAGCGTCTTGCCTTATTTTGAGGCGCGGCGGTATTCTGTCGAGAACGACGCCTTCGGTTGAGCGTATATGCGCGTTCGACGGATGCGTAAAGCAATAATCTTCGAGGTCAACCGCAAGCACGATGCCCAAACGAGAAATACCGCTTGCCGTGGTGCGCTTGCACACGATAAAGCTATCCTTCAAAGTTTTGAACACACCGCCGTCGAGATACTCTTTCATCGTGCGGTTGATGTTGAGTATGCGCTCGTCCTTGTCCTCGTCTTCGAGATACGCTTCGGGGAAAATGAGTTTGAGCGTGCTTTGGCTCTCCCCCACGTACTCTTCGAGTTTTTTCCAATATCCGCGCTCGGACGTAAACTGATCGCACGCAACGACGGACCATTTGTTGTGGTCGCAACCGTTAGGCACAAGAATATCGCAAGTTCTTATCGTTTTCATTTAAATCTCCCGTTTCTGCGGATTCTGCCGCCGATTTTGCGGTTTGCGTGAGCTTCGCGAAGCGCGATAGCCGTGGGCGAAATGCCGTATGCTTCTTCTATTTCGTCTTTGAGCTTGTCCATTGTCATATAACGTTTGATTTCGCCGTGTTTGACAACGGAGATTATGCCGGTTTCCTCGCTGACGACGATTGACAATACGTCGGTGTCTTCCGTGATACCGATAGCCGCGCGGTGTCTTGTGCCCATTTCCTTGTTTACATTGCGTTGGGTGAGCGTCAAAAAGCAGCCTGCCGCAATAATTTTGTTGCCTCTGACGATAACCGCGCCGTCGTGGAGAGGAGCTTTCGTGTTGAAAATACTCTCGAAAAGCGGCGCGCTGAGGGTTGCGTTGAGCCTTGTGCCCGTGTCAAGAATGTTGTCGTGAATATCGCCTGCGCTGTCGATGATTATGATTGCGCCCACGTCTTGTTTTGCCATATCCTGACATGCGGTGAGAATCTCCGCCGTTGCGTCGCGAAGTTCGTCGTCGCTGTTGTGCGTTTCAAAACCCTTTGCCGTCGAAACCTTTTGGAAGAGGTTTTTGAGGTCGTTTTGATACACAACGCACGCCGCAACTATGTCAAAAATCACAACAAAATGCATAACATATTTCGATATAGCCAAAACCGCACCTCCCAACAGTTCGGAAAGCACGTTGACAAGCACGTCCAACACCGCGCCGAGCAACAAAAGGAAAAACACCTTCATGTTGCGCTTGTAAACGAAAAAGCTCAGCATAATTGCGAAAACGGTCACCAAAATCACCATATCGATGATGAAATAAAGGTTGATACCGTTTGCGTATTGAGCAAAGTTGTATGCCATAAAACCCTCTCTAACCGCTGTTTTGCGGAATTTTTATCGAATTTTCTTTCAATCAAATATCGAATTCGTCAAACACGTTTCCGCCGCCCGACTTGTGATCGTCGTCGGAATCGTCTTTTTTGTGTACGTGTTTTCTTTCAAACTCGTCAAACGTATCGCCCACGTCGTCCCTGCGCTCGTAGCCGTATCCGGCGGGGTGTTTTTCGAAATACGCGTCCCTCGTATCCTCGTTTCTGAACTCGTCCGATTTTTTTCTAAACAAAATCGCAAGCACTATCACCGCAACCAGATAAGCGGCGAAAACGCATATCGCAATCGCGCTGGACACCGTTTGAAGAGGCGTTGATATAGTGTCGACGATATAGCCGAGTTGGCTCAAATAATCGGCAAGTTCGCTTGCAAGCTCCTTGTCCGCGCCGAGTGCGACGATCGTCAGATTTTCACCGAGCACGCCTATGCCGTAAAATATCATATATATCGTCGAAAGCGTCGCAAACGAGTTGCGCTTTTCAACGGGATTGAGCTTGTATTTCTTTGCAAATATCCAAAGGAACATCGTAAGATAGGACGCCGGCAACAGCAATGCATCGAGCACCGTCGAGGTGAACACGTAAACGTTCGGATTGAGGATCGCAAAGCTCTCGACTATACCCACAATCACTCGCGGCACTGCGGTGAATATCATCACCCAATAACAAAAATCGTTGCGGCTGATATAGTTGACGTGACGGCGCGCGGTGATGTAGTAAAGTATGAGCGCAAGAAGGAAGGTCACCGCCGCGGGAATAAGTCCGTAGGAAAAAACTATCGAAAACACGCCGCTCAAAGTGCTCAATCTGGAAGCCTCTGCAAGCATGCCGTTAATTTGCGAATATATTGGGAAAACGTTGCGAACGAACGTGGCAAAAATAAGTCCCAACCATATCCACACGTAATACCTTTTGTCAATTTTGTTTTGCATATTATCTCCTTAAATGACAAGCAACTGCAATATTGCTTCGTGGATTGCGCTCACGTCGCCGCGTTTGCCGGTAAGCACGTCAAATTGCAACGCGTGCAAATAGTCCACACATCTTTTCAAGCGCATTTGAGAATAGTTTGAGGACACTTTTCTCAAAAAATACACTGCGCCGCTCTTCATTCCGAGCAACTTTGCAAGGTCGTCGTTTGAAAGTCCCTTGTTCAGTTCGGCATGCAGCATATTGCGATACTTGTCGTAAAGTCTGTTGATTATCGTCACGCCTCTTATGCCGTTTTTGAAAAATACGTCAAGCACTTCGAGAGCCTTGGCGGCGTTCTTTTCACTCACGGCGTTTGCAAGTTCGTATATCTGAAAATCGATATCCGCGCTCACCATCTCGCACACGTCGATTTTGGTTATCGTGCCGTTGCTGTACGATTTGAGTTTGGCGATTTCGATTGCTATGCGCGCCATACTGCCCTGCGTTCTGGATATAAGTTCCACAGCGGCATCTCGGTCGATTTTGATTTGAGGCGGCTTTTTGCAAAGCTCGTCGATTTCGCTCAAAATCTCAACGTCGTCAAGGCGTGAGCAGCTTACCGCCTGCGCCTTTTTGCTCTTGAACGCTTTGGCGATTTCGTCGTCGCAGTCTATGACGAGAACGCTCGTTTCGCACGGATCTGAAAGATACTTTTCAAAAGCGGTTTTGTCGCTCTCGCTCGGCGCGCTGTCCAAAGACAAAAGCACCACTTTGCGATTGTCGAACACAGGAAACGTGTATGCAGAGTCTATCGCCTCGCTCATACCGCCGTCCCCCGACACGCTTGAAAAATTGAAATCGGCGTATTCGGGATCGACCGCGCTCTTGAACAAGGCAAGCACCTCGTCTTTCAAATACTCGTCGTCGCCCGACACGATATAGACGGGCGCAAAACTTGCCCGACCGTCTTTAATCGCTTGAAACTGTTGTTTGAATTCGCCGTATTTCATATTCCTTTTCGTCAACTCGCGCTCAGAGTTGCAAAATCATTGCAACGCATCCGCTCGTATCATCCGCACGTACATAGATTTACAAGATTACATTATATGTTAACATTTATAAATCGATTTGTAAAGTGCGGAAAACGACCTTAACGCACCTTAAAGATTGCGATTGCAACCTGTCAACCGCAATTTGTGAGTATTTTGCGACAAAGAATCAATATACCGAATAGTCAATGCAGTGTTTATTGATGTCTTCGATACCGTTTTTGAAAATTGTTTCGATTTGATTGCGTGCGCCCTCGCAGTCCTTTTGCTCGATTGCCACAACCAAATTGTCAAGCCCGAAAAGTATTTCTTCCTTGTCGCAATAGCCGAAAAGCGAAGATATGAGTTTGAGGAAAAAACTTTCAAAAGCATTGTAGACAAGCGGGAAAATATTGTTGCCGGATGCACACAAAATCACGTGGTGAAACTTAAAAAGTTTGTGGGCGATTTGCCAACCTGTCTAGCCCCCGATTTTGTCAAGTAGGGACTAACATTTTTTATTATTTTTCCAAATATTGTTTTTCCTCTGGTAACCATACAATTTTCTCCAGCATCTTCTCATAAGGCTCATCTTCGTATGGAAGATTCATGAAATCTAACATTTTCATTCCTGGAAACCATTGCTCACAATACCATACATCTCGGCAATAATTATTCTGTAGTAAACTAAAACAGCAAGAATCACTATATAGAAATATAAAACAACTTTTCCCGACATAAAACGAACTTGTTATATGTTTAAATCCAAAATATCAGGCCTTACCTTGTGAAGGTAAATATTCCAATATAACAAATTCATACTTTCCTCCATTTGTACTAACCATTGTTTTTCCTTTTTTACAAAATCCTGCCCTTTCATACACTTTTATAGCTCTCTCATTAAAACTGGCAACATCAAGAATAATTGTTTTATTTTTATAATTTGATTTGACATATTCTATAATTAAGTTCACAAATTCCAGTCCCTTTCCCAAACCAGTATATTCAGGTTTCATACCCAATCCAACTTCAATATTATTATTATCTTCTGATATGCAAAAGAATCCATATAAAGAATCATCTTTGATGACAGAAAAATAGCTATCTCCTCTTTTCAACTCATTTACAATTTCTTCATAGTCTTCAGGATCAGCTGTCATATCATAAAAAGCATATTCATCATTATATTTCCAATTATCTGCAATCTCCATCGCCTCTTTTTGATTCATTTTACTAATTTTAAAACGCATAAATATCCTCCTCGTTTATTTATTTCTGTCTATTATACCATACATGCACGCAAAAATAACTATTACGACACCAATAACACAAAAAATATATGATGTTTTTGCCAAGTTAATATACACAGAAAACATACCAGTACCTATTGGAACCGTTGCTGTCATTAAAGCTGTCAAAAATGCAAATACCCTATCTCTATTTTCATCAGGTAATATATGTAACAAAAAAGCATCTAAAGTCAACACGTTTTGCGTGTTGCACAAACAAATGCGGAAATCAATAGATTGAATAGTCAATGCAGTGTTTATTGATGTCTTCGATACCGTTTTTGAAAATTGTTTCGATTTGATTGCGTGCGCCCTCGCAGTCCTTTTGCTCGATTGCCACAACCAAATTGTCAAGCCCGAAAAGTATTTCTTCCTTGTCGCAATAGCCGAAAAGCGAAGATATGAGTTTGAGGAAAAAACTTTCAAAAGCATTGTAGACAAGCGGGAAAATATTGTTGCCTGACGCACACAAAATCACGTGGTGAAACTTGAAAAGTTTGTGGGCGATTTCCACCCTATCGTCACAGTTTTTGACGTCTTCGAGAATGCTTTTGAGCTGTTTTACGTCATCGTCCGTGCGATATTTTGCCGCCAAATAAGTACCTTCGCCCTCGTTGATGCGCCTGAATTCCATTATGGAATTGACGGTTTTTTTGTCGAATCTGCCGCCGTTGAAGTTTATGATTGAAATCAAAGTGTCGAGCTTGCCGTTTTTTGCATAGTCGGCAACAAACGCGCCTTTTCTCGGCACGATGTCGATAAAACCTTTGTTTTTCAGCTCGGACAGTCCCAAATTGACGATTGTACGGCTGATTTTCATCTCGTCTGCAAGTTCTCTTTCGGTGGGCAATTTTTCGCCCACTTTCAACTGCCCCGACAAAATCAAGGCTTCGATTTCTTTGATAAACAACTCCTTCATTGAAGGCGCGATGATTTGATTGAATTTCATTTTTGCTCCGTTTTCGGTTTGTTTCAAGTTTTGGTTTAACCAAATACCACAGTTTTATTATATGACAAAACCTGCAAAAATTGCAAGGATTATTTCAAGTTTTTGTCAATTTTCAGGCATTGTAACGCTATTCGATAAATTTGCATTGACATTTGATACGTTTTATTTATAATGAACCTTGGTTAGACCAAACAATTTTTGGAGGAATCAAATGAAAACTTACGACGCCATTATCATTGGTTCGGGCAACGGCGGTTTATCCGCGGCGTTGACCTTGGCGCAAGCAGGCAAAAAAGTGTGCGTGTTTGAAAAACACAATATCCCCGGCGGATGCGGTACGTCTTTCAGACGCGGACGCTTTGAATTTGAAGTTGCGCTTCACCAACTCTCATCGATGGGTACGGAGCAGAATCCGGGGCCGTTGCGCAAACTTTTTGCCGAATACGGAATTCTGGACAAAATCGAGTGGATTCCAATCGACTCGCTCTTTTCCATCAACTTGCCGGGCGGCAAGCGCGTGCCTATTCCTGCCGACAGAAAGAAAGCGGAGCAAGCACTCATCAAGATGTTCCCCGAAGAAAAAGAGGGTATCTTGAAGTATTTTGACATTTGTTTTAAGTTCTACAAAGAAGCAGGCGACTTCGCTGCAAAGAGCGCAAAGTCCGCGGGCGAGCCGAACGCTTTGAAAAAGGCGATTATGAAAGTAGGTTTTCCCAAACTCTACCCCACTCTTGCCACATACGGCGCAAGAAGCACCGACGATGTGTTGAGCGAGATTTTCAAGGGCAAAGAGATTCAGCTTTGCTTGTCGGCATACTGGTGCTTTATGGGTGTACCGCCCGAAAAGTTCCCCTTCTCCATACTTGCGCAATGCACGGCGATTTATATCAGCGACAAGCCCTACTATTTGAGAGGCGGCTCGCAAGTTATGTCGCAAGCACTTATGGACGCAATCGTCAAGACGGGAAGCGAGGTAAAACTCAACTGCGGAATCAACAAAATCATTGTCGAAAACGGCAAGGCAATCGGCGCAATCGACCAAAACGGCGAGGAATACCGCGCAAAAGTCGTCGTGTCCAACGTATCTCCGACAGTGACCTACAACAACCTCATCGACGAGGACAAAGTGCCAAAGGAAGTTATCCCCTACTTCAAAAACTATGATGTGGGTATCTCTGCTCTCACCTGTTTTATTGCGCTTGACTGTCCTCCCGAAGAAGTCGGATTCAAGGATTCGTTCAACCTCACCTATTCGAGCCTAAACGCAAACCGCGACTTCAAAAACGCGTACTGCCTCGACACGACAATCGACCCTATCGTATCGACTTGCTACACAGTTGACGACAAGGACGGATATCCCGCCGGAACGAGCGTGCTTACGGCAGGCACTCTTAAATTTAGCGACGCGTGGGAAAAACTCTCTCCCGAGGAATACTACGACGCAAAATATGCCGCCGCAAATACAATCGTTGACCGCCTCGAAAAACTCTATCCCAACCTCAGAGAACATATCGAGGAAATCGAAATCGCAACGCCCATCACGCATATGCGCTATCTGCACCACCCGGGCGGAGCAATTTACGGTTATGAGCAAAACCTCAAATCCTCGGTGTTCTTCTTCCCGCAAGAAATGTTTATCGACAACCTTTACTTTGCGTCGGGCTGGGTGAATACCTGCGGTTTCGGTCCGAACTATATGTACGGCAACAAAATCGCAAACAGAATTTTGAAGGAGATGAAGTAATATGAAAACAATAAAAGAAACTCTCATCGGCACAATGAAAAACGGCAAAAACATCCTCAACGAAATTGCCGTTTCCGAAAAAGTCGGCAAAGACTTTTCTCTTGATAAAACAAGAACACAAAGAATTGTCGATCAGCTTCACCCTGCGGTTTTGAATTTGAGAATCTCCGAGATAATCCCTGCCACAAAAGACGCAAAAACCATTCGTTTCGTCAGCGAAAACGGATATCTCCCCCCGTTTGAGGCAGGTCAATATATCAACGTAGCAGTCGAAATCGACGGCGTGAGAACCACTCGTCCCTACTCGATTTGCTCCTCGCCGCGCCAAAGAGCATACTATGAAATCACCGTTGCTCGCATCAAAGGCGGCTTTGTGTCCGACTACTTCCTCGACCGTGCGAAAGTAGGCGACACTCTGCAAGCCAACGGACCTGCCGGCGTGTTCCACTTCAACCCCGTTTTCCACTACAAACGCTCGGTTTTCCTCGCAGGCGGCTCGGGTATCATCCCGTTTATGTCGATGATTCGCGAAATTTTGGAGAGAGGTTTGGATCGTGAAGTGCATCTTCTCTACGGCGCAAGAAACAAAGAGTCGGCAATCTTTGACAGCGAACTCAAAGCATTTGCAAAAACCTACCCCAACTTCACCTACACCTTGATTTTGTCGGACAAGGACGCAAAAGGCGGCGACAGAAGCGGTTTTATCGATACAAACTGCATAAGCGAGGTCGTCAAAGATTTGAGCAAAACAACATTCTACCTTTGCGGTCCGCAAGTGATGACAGACTTCTGCGTTGAGGCTTTGCACTCTCTCAATGTCCGTCCACGCGATATCCGCCGCGAGATGTTCGGCACACGCCAAGACATTCAAAACGAACCGGGTTTTCCGCAAGAATTGAGCGGCACAGAGGTTTTTAAACTCAAAGTAGGCGACAAGATTATCGACGCAAAATGCAATGAATCGATTTTGTGTGCGCTTGAACGAGCAGGCGTCAGAGTCAACGTATGCTGCCGTAGCGGCGAATGTTCGCTTTGCAGAGTCAAACTTGTTTCGGGCAAAGTGTTTATGCCAAGAGGCGTGCTACTTCGCCACGCAGACGAGATGTTCGGATATATCCACTCCTGCAAAGCATATCCTATCGGCGATGTGGAAATCGCACTTTGAAGACAACCGAATTTCTGTTTGAATGATGATAAAAATTTGAATGATGATAAAAACACGCAAAAACCGCCGATTCGATTCGGCGGTTTTTGTTTATGCAAATTTTTCTGTTATCAATTGCACAAATTTCTCGATTCTGCTTTTTCTTATGTTCTTTATTTCAGCAAGGCTCTGTTCGGACATTTTTTTGTTCGTTTTTCATTGGCACATTACAGCACTTTGTGCAAAAACTCTTTGAGACGGTCGCATTTAGGGTTGGTAAAAAATTCATCGGGCGGTGCTTGTTCGAGGATTTTGCCTTGCGCCATAAAGAGAATCCGAGTGCCGACTTCTCTTGCAAACGCCATCTCGTGCGTTACGATAACCATCGTCATGCCCTCGTTTGCAACCTGTTTGATTAAGTCAAGCACTTCGCCCACCATTTCGGGATCGAGCGCGGATGTCGGCTCGTCAAAGAGCATGACTTTGGGATTCATCGCAAGCGCGCGAGCAATGGCAACCCTTTGCTTTTGTCCGCCGCTCAAAGTCGACGGGTAAACGTCGGCTTTGCTTTCAAGACCTATGCGTTTCAAAAGCTCTTCGGCACGGTTTTCGGCGTCCTGTTTGATTTGTTTTTTCGAGGTATAAAGCACGGGTTTCAACTCCATTTTTTGAGCGTGGGTGGAGTGAGTGATTTTGCGCTCTACGTTTTCGATTTTCTCGGTCAAATCAAGTTTTTGTTTTGTGAGTTTCGCATCGTATGTGGCATATGATTTTCCGCTTATCTCTTTTATGACTTTTGTACCTTCCCATGCACAAACGATAGGTTCAAGTTGCAGTTTTAGCGATTCAAGTTTAGATTTGAGCAATTCGACCTTTTTGTCTATCTTTTGATTGTGCTTTTCGCCAAAGGTTTCGAACCACTTGTTGTAAAGGGGTACCAAAGCGTTTTGACGCTTTGCTTTGCGCATGTTTTTAACTCCGATCTGCACGGGGGCAAGCGTAATGTTTTTCTTCACCGTCATGTTGTTGAACAGGTTGAATTGTTGAAAAACCATACCCATTTTTTCACGCTGTTCGTTGATGTCGACTTTGAGGTCTGCAAGGTCCACTCCGTCAAACATAATCTTGCCCGCAGTAGGGTCTTCAAGGCAATTCAGGCAACGCAAAAACGTGGATTTTCCACCGCCGCTGGGACCGACAATAACCACCCTTTCGCCCTCGTTTATCGTTTCGGTGATGTCGTCAAGAACAAGCAAATCGCCGAATTTTTTTGTAAGATTTATTGCACTCAACATAATTTACGCCTCCACGATATACTCTTTCTTCTTGCCGCGAACTTTGATTTTTTTGTAGTTGCGATCGGTTTTTGCCATCTGTTTTTCAACAAGTTTAAGTATGCCCGTAAGCCCCATAACTATGACGAGATACATACACGCCGCAATGAGCAAGGGAAACAAATAATCGAAAGTCCTCGATTGAATGATTCCGGGCACTTTGCCAAGGTCGAGTATGCCGACGTAACCAACGATTGCCGTTTCTTTGACAAGCGTTATAAACTCGTTGAACAACGGTGGCAAAACGTTGCGTACGGCTTGCGGAGTAACGACTCTTATCATCGTTTGTCCCGTGGACATACCAAGCGATCTGCCCGCTTCCATTTGACCGTAATCCACGCTCTCGAAACCTGCCCTGACGATTTCGGCAACGTATGCGCCGGAGTTTAAACCGAACGTAAGCGCGCCGATTGCGATGCCGTTGTTTGAGGAAGCAAGCACCACGAAATACATTATGAACAGTTGCAAAACCACGGGCGTTCCGCGGATAATCATTATGTAGGTTTTTGAGATTGCGGACAGAACTTTGAGCTTTCCCGTCTTTTTTGAAACGTAGTTTATCATTGCCAAAACCACGCCGATAGCCACACCTATGAGCGTGGCAAGGAAGGCGATGAGCAATGTGTTGCCCAATCCTTGAAAATAGAGTTTGTACCTGTCGTCGTAAATGAAAGCGCGGTATAGACGCTCTTGTAAAGTTGCCGCTAAAATCATGATATCACCCTATTCGACTTATTTGAGCATCAATTCCGCAGGGAGTTTGTCCATGAGAATTGCGTCGATGCGTCCGTTTTTGAGGTCTTGAAGAGCAAGAGCGTATTGCTTGTACTGCTTGACGGTTGCGCCCTCTGCCTTGACGACGACTTCCGAACCGTCCTCGTTTTCATAGACGTATCCCGCGCCCTTTGCCGCACTGATGATAAGGTCGCCACTCGTGCCCTCTTGCACGCCTACGCTCTTGCCGGCAAGATCTTTGACGCTTTTGAATTGTCCGTCTTTGGACACGACGACGAGAGTAGAGCTTGAATAAACATGGCTGAAATCCACGACTTGTTTGCGTTCGTCGTTGATAGTAATGCCTGCCGCACCCACTGCGTCGCCGCTTGCTTGCGCGACGTTTGTTGCGATGACGTCGAACATGACGTCTTTCACTTCGAGCTTTTTGCCCGTATTGAGCGCAACTTGCGACATTATGGCAACGTCAAGTCCGACAACGCTCGTGCCTTTGACAAACTCGTACGGCGCAAAACCCGACTCGGTGTACATCGTCACGACTTCGCTTGCCGAGCCGAAATCCCAACTCGTTTGCAAGCCGTCGGGAGCAACCGCCGCTTCGCCGCCGTTTTCTTCGTTCGCAAGCGCAGTGTAATAATCCATATATTGATTCATTTTGCCGTTGGCAAGCCACTCGTCGACAACCTGATTGACAGCCGACATAAGCGAGGTGTTGCCTTTTGTGACTGCAATGCCGAAGTCCTCTTGCAAAAGATCGGTTGCGGCAACCGCCACTAAATTCGAACTGTCGTCGTTGCACGCAACAAGCGCGAAGCATGCGCCGACAACGGTTGCGATCAACAAAACGGATATGCTGATTTTTGTTATTTTTTTCATGGTTTTATATCTCCGAAAAACTTTATTTTCAATTTACCGACATATAATAGCAACGTAGAATTATTTTTGCAACTGTTTTTGCATAAATTTACAAAGAATTTTTATATTTTTTACATTTTATGCATATTTTATAAATTATTCAGTATTTATATGCAATTTTAATACATTTATACGCATAAGATCGCAGATAAAAATCAAATTGACCGAAAAAGCAAATTGCTATATTATTAAAAAAGCTATAATATAAATATAAATTCCAATATTAAAGCGCACGGCTATGAACAGAATACTATTTTTAAGCAGCAAAACAAATCAACAAGAAAACTCGTTTTTTGCACAGGCGAAAACGCAACTCTCTTCTTGCGAAAATCAATACTTGAAATTCGATTTTCAATCGTCGGATTTTTGCGATGCCGACGTGCTTGAAAAAGCAAAAACCGCAAATGCGATTCTGTTTTTTGCAACGAACAAACAAGACGAACTTATTGCCGATTCCATACGCAAATCATTGGGACTTTATGCACAAATCGCAACTTTATCACGCAATATCGACAGTGTAAACCACTTGTATTGCATAGTTCAAGACGAAAACGGCGGCATATACGAAGGCGAAAAAGGCTTTGCGAACAACTCCTCTTTCGGCCGTGAAGCCTATGACGTCGAAAGATACAGCGAACTTGAAATCGAACGCACCGCACGCGTTGCCTACGACATCGCAAACGACTCCCGCCGCGCTCTTACACTTGCCGACAAAGCCGACAAACTCACCTCTTCGAAACTCTGGCGAAAAATAGTCGCCGACGTCAACGAAGATTATCCTTTTGTATCCGTCGATATGCAAGACGTCACCGACGTTTTGAAAACGATAATAAAAAACACGACTACGCTCGACGTCGTTTTGTCGACTTCCCTCTTCGGCGACATGCTTGCAGCCGTTGCCAAAGCACTGTCCGACTATACCCCGTCAATCTCTTTTGTCGGTGACACTCCGCTTGCGATGTACGGATTTTGCACATCGGATTTATCGACGATATCTCAATCGTCCGTATCATCCCTCATATCGTTTTTGCTCAAAAACTCCTTCGGCATCGAATAAATCCGAGGTTGATATTTGCAATAAAAAAATCGAGCGCACCGCTCGATTTTTTTATTATCAGTTACTGTTCAATCCGAACTTTCTTGTCATCAAAATATCTTTCCAATACGATTCTCTTGCGATTATATACTCATTGCCCAAATTCATATTGCATACTTCAAGTACGGCATATCTAAAATTATTTTTGTAGTCGATTCCGTTTTGTTCAAGCAATTTTTTCAGCTCGACATTCCCACCGTGTCCCGTTTTTGCATATGCTTGCCAACGTTGCCATATACATTCATCGCCGTATGCGCTGCCGACATATTGCTTTCCGCTCTTCGTGTCCGAAATCAGATAAATCCCTTTCACGTTTGAAAGCGCGCTTTTCCACGATTGAATATCATTGTCGATTATGTATTTTAACGTTTGATACGTCACGTTGATTTTGTCAAAACCTTCGAAATCGTTTATGGTCGCTCGTTTTTCGCTTATCGAAACAATGCACATATCTTTCGGTGCTTCACCGTTTTTCGGCTTCAACGTAAGCGACGGATACGATGCTCTAAAATTCTTGTTATATTCGACAAACGCTCTGCCTATCATATCGTTTTGCATATCAGTTTTTTCAAGCGTATATTTCCAACATTCTTTGCCCTTGTGCAACACCGTTTTCGGCTGTGAACACACTTTAAAAACTCCTGCGAACATCCAAACGTCTTTTTTGCAATATATAAGCGAAATTACATAATCTAAATTGAAATTCCTGTTTGCCTGAACACTTTGCCACTCGTCAAAATCGCCTATCAAAAAAGTTTGATAAGGTTCGAGCTTATCCTTTGTTCCGATTGCAAAATGAATTTTATAATTTTTTAAATCACAGTCCTTAATATTCAAAAAATCAACAAGTTTTATCATTTTATCCCCCTATATCAATTATATTTTTGACAAATAGCACATTTTCGAAAGTGCGCCAAATCGATGCACAAGTTTGGCGCAATTTTTTGCACGTCTTGCAAAAACGCGATATTTGGATGAAGAACAAGAAAGAGTGTCGGTCGACAGACAGGAACGTACTTTGCCGTACGTGACTGTTTGGAGATGGCACTCTGACGCAGTTATTGCCAAATAGCACGTTTTGTAAAAATGCGATATTTGGATGAAGAACAAGAAAAAGTCCCTTTGGGAACTCGCCTAATGTACTTAATCGTACATGACGAGTGAACAAAGGGGCTTTGACGCAGTTATTCGCCAAATAGCGCATTTTTAAGGAATTGCCCGGTGTAGGATTGAGCTACACAGCTCACCTCTTCGGGGGTTCCTTGCGCAACTATCGTGCCTCCGCGATCGCCGCCGTCGGGGCCGAGGTCGATGATATTGTCGGCAACTTTGACGACGTCGAGATTGTGTTCGATGACGATGACGGTGTTGCCTTGTTCGACAAGTCGGTCGAGAATGGTGATGAGTTTTGCGACGTCGTGTGTGTGAAGTCCGGTGGTCGGTTCGTCGAGGATATAGACGGTTTTGCCTGTGGAACGACGAGATAATTCGGTGGCAAGTTTGACGCGCTGCGCTTCGCCGCCGCTCAAAGTGGTTGAGGATTGACCGAGTTTGACGTAACCCAAGCCGACGTCGTTGAGCGTCTTGATTTTGTTTTTGATTTTGGGTATGTTGGCAAAAAACTCGGTGGCTTCCTCTATCGTCATATCCAGCACTTCGCTGATGTTTTTGCCTTTGTAGCGCACTTCGAGAGTTTCGCGATTATATCTTGCACCCTTGCAGACTTCACACGGCACGTACACGTCGGGCAAGAAATGCATTTCGATTTTTATGATGCCGTCGCCTTGGCAATGCTCGCAACGTCCGCCGTTGACGTTGAAGGAAAATCTGCCTGCCGCATATCCTCTTGCCTTTGCGTCGGGAAGAGTTGCAAACAACTCTCGTATATCTCCGAACACGCCCGTGTAGGTTGCGGGATTCGAACGCGGAGTTTTGCCGATGGGGCTTTGGTCTATGCAGATAACTTTGTCAAGATTTTCGATGCCCTCGATAGAATCATAATTTCCTTGACGGATATTCGAGCGCATGAGCGCGTTTGAAAGCGCGGGATACAAAACCTCGTTGACGAGAGAGGATTTTCCGCTGCCCGACACGCCCGTGATGCAGTTGAACACACCAAGCGGAATTTTAACGTCCACGTTTTTGAGGTTGTTTTGTCTTGCGCCTTTGATTTCGATAAATTTGCCGTTTGACGAGCGTCTTGCGATGGGCACGGGGATTGAGAGTTCTCCGCTCAGATATTTGCCCGTGATGCTGTCCTTGCTCTTTATTACATCCTCAACGCTTCCGCACGCCACAACTTTTCCGCCGTGCACGCCGGCACCGGGACCTATGTCCACGATATAGTCTGCGTTGCGGATTGTTTCTTCGTCGTGTTCGACGACGATGAGCGTGTTGCCGATATCGCGCAAGTTTTTGAGAGATTGCAAAAGACGTTGATTGTCCTTTTGATGCAAGCCAATGCTAGGCTCGTCGAGGATATACAAAACGCCGGTAAGTCCGCTGCCTATTTGCGTTGCAAGACGGATACGTTGCGATTCGCCACCGCTCAACGTAGTTGCCGAGCGTGAAAGCGTGAGATAGTCAAGCCCGACGTTGATGAGGAAGTCGAGCCTTGCGCAAATCTCTTTTATTATTCTGTCCGCGATGAGATGTTGCGTTTGAGTGAGTTCGAGCTTTTGCATAAATTCTTTGAGTTTTGCAATCGACATCTCGGTGAGGTCGTATATATTTTTGTCTGCAATCGTAACCGCCAACGCTTCGGGTTTGAGTCTCTTTCCGCCGCACTTGGAGCAAGGCACTTCTTTCATATATTTGGCGATTTCGTTTTTTATAAGCTCGCTGTCCGTTTCCACATATCTGCGCATAAGATTTCTCGCCACGCCTTCGTAGCTTGCTTTGTAAAAACCGCTGAACGTGCGCGAGTTGTATTCCATGGGTATACGGTCACCGTCATTGCCGTAAAATATTATGTCAAGGATGTTTTTCGGCAAATCTTTGAGAGGAGTATCCAACGAAAAGCCGTATGCCTGTGCAAGTGCCTTGAATTGCATTTGCGACATATGCCCGGCATCCCAGCCGCTCACTTTGATTGCGCCGTCTTTGAGCGATTTATTCCAATCGGTGACGAGCAAATTGATGTCGATTTCGTTGCGAAAACCGAGTCCGCCGCATTCGGGACACGCACCGTAGGGATTGTTGAAAGAAAACAATCTGGGAGTAAGTTCCTCAAAACTCAAATCGCAATCGGGACAAGCGTACTTGGTGGAATAAAGCACCTCTTCGCCGTCAAAATCGGCAATCACAAGTCCTTCGGAAAGTTTGATTGCGTTTTCGATTGCGTCGGATATGCGCCTTTGCGCTCCGTCCTTGACGACGACACGGTCGATAACCACGCCTATGTCGTGCTTCACGTTTTTGTCGAGTTTTATTTCTTCGTCGAGAGTATAGTTTGCTCCGTCAATTCTCACACGCACGTAACCTGCACGCTTAAACTGTTCGAGTTCTTTGCGATATTCGCCCTTTCTGCCTCTGACGACGGGCGCGACGAGTTGCAACTTTGCGCCCTGTCTTTCCATAATTTTGTCACAAATCTGATCCACCGTCTGACGCTCGATTTCACGTCCGCATTTTGGGCAATGTGGCGTGCCTATTCTTGCAAAAAGCAAGCGGAAATAATCGTAGATTTCCGTCACCGTCCCGACGGTGGAGCGAGGATTGTGCGAGGTGGTTTTTTGGTCGATTGACACCGCAGGAGAAAGCCCCTCGATATAATCGACGTCGGGCTTTTGCATTTGTCCCAAAAACATGCGCGCGTAGCTTGAAAGACTTTCGACGTACCGTCTTTGTCCTTCCGCAAAAATAGTATCGAACGCAAGCGACGATTTGCCGCTTCCGCTAAGTCCCGTAAACACGACGAGTTTGTCGCGCGGTATTTCCAAGTCGACGTTTTTGAGGTTGTTTTCTCTTGCGCCTTTGATGATAATTTTGTCAATACTCATAGTTCTTTCAGCTCAGTTTTTTGATTTGTTTTTTGAGATCGTTCATCTCGTCGCGTATTGCGATAGCCTTTTCGAAATCCAGTCTTTCGGCGGCGACTTGCATAAGTCCTTTCAGACGTTCAATCTCCTTAATCATATCTTTAACGCTCAATTTCTCGGTGTTAACTGCCTTTTTGGTGATTTCAAGCGAGTTTTTGATTGCGCTCACAACCGTCTTGGGTACGATGCCGTGCGCCTTGTTGTACTCGTCCTGAATCTTGCGACGACGCATTGTTTCGTCATAAGCTCTTTGCATCGATTGCGTGATTGTGTCCGCGTACATCACAACTCTGCCCTTGTCGTTTCTCGCCGCTCTGCCGATGGTCTGTATAAGCGCGCTTTCGCTGCGCAAAAAGCCCTCTTTGTCGGCGTCGAGAATTGCCACAAGTTGCACTTCGGGAAGATCTAGACCTTCACGCAACAGGTTGATACCGACAAGCACGTCGAACTCGCCTTCGCGCAAGCCTTTTACGATGTCGATACGCTCCAACGTGTCTATGTCGGAGTGCATATAGCGCACCTTGATCCCCACCTCTTTGAGATAGTCGGTAAGGTTTTCCGCCATCTTTTTGGTGAGCGTCGTAACAAGCACTCTGCCCTTGTTTTTGACGACGGCGTTTATCTCGCCGATGAGGTCGTCGATTTGTCCGTCGATAGGTTTGATTTCGATTTCGGGGTCGAGAAGTCCCGTCGGCCTTATGATTTGTTCGGCAACCAAATCCGCTCTGTCAAGCTCATACTGCGCAGGCGTTGCGGACATGCACACGAGCTGACGTATGCGCGCGTCGAACTCCTCGAAACGAAGAGGTCTGTTGTCGTAGGCGGACGGAAGTCTGAATCCGTATTCCACAAGGTTGTCTTTCCTTGCTCTGTCGCCGTTGTACATGGCGCGGATTTGCGGAATAGTCATATGGCTTTCGTCGATAAACGTGATAAAGTCCTTGCCGAAAAAATCCAACAGCGTGTACGGAGCCTGCCCCGGCTGTCTGCCGTCGAAATACCTCGAATAGTTTTCTATGCCGCTGCAATAACCCACTTCCCTTATCATCTCGACGTCGTAGTTGACTCTCTCGTCAATGCGTTGTGCCTCGATAAGTTTGCCGCGTTCTTCAAAATATTTCACTCTCTCCTGCTTGTCCAGCATAATTTGGCGGAGAATTGCCTCCTTATCGCCGCTTATTACGTATTGCGTCGCAGGAAAAATCAGCGTATGTTTAAGCTCGTTGAGCACTTTCGAAGTCGTGCCGTCGATTTCGCAAATACGCTCGACGGTATCCCCGAACATCTCCACTCTTATTGCGACTTCCGAACTCGTGGACGGAAAAATATCCACCGTGTCGCCGCGCATACGGAAAGTCGAACGCACGAAATCGAGGTCGGCGCGCTTGTATTGAATGTTTACAAGCCGTCTTGCAAGCTCGTCGCGATCTATCTCGTCGCCCTCTCTCAACGATATGGAATTTTCAAAATAGTCGGTGGGCGCGCCAAGGCCGTAGATACACGACACGCTCGCAACCACTATGGTGTCCTCTCTTTCGCAAAGGGACGCGGTGGCGGAGTTGCGCAACTTGTCGATTTCCTCGTTGACTTGCAAGTCCTTTTCTATATAAGTGTCCGTGCGAGGAATGTACGCCTCGGGTTGATAATAGTCGTAGTATGAAACGAAAAACTCAACTCTGTTTTTGGGGAAAAACTCCCTCAATTCGTTGCAAAGTTGAGCGGCAAGCGTCTTGTTGTGCGCAATCACGAGCGTGGGTTTTTGCATACGCTCGATGATATTCGCCATAGTAAAAGTTTTGCCCGAGCCCGTCACGCCCAGCAAAACTTCGGTGTTGAATCCGTCTTTTAAACCTTCAACGATTTTTTCTATTGCCTCGGGTTGATCGCCCGTGGGTTTGTATTTGCTTACAAGCTCAAATTTCATTGTCCCAACAAAAACGCGACCAGCTGTCGTATGCCCACGCCGATGAGAGCCGTCACGACGCTAAGCCCCAACGTCAGCAAAATCTTGAACACGAGGTTGCTTTTGAACGCACGCTCAACTCTTGCAAACTGCAAGCCCTTCTTTTGCATATTGATGCAATACACGAGTTCGCCTTTTTTGTCCGAGCGCGTTATATCGAAATAATCGTCGATTTCGAGATTGCGAAGCGTGGTGTCGAGTTCGTCCTCTTCGAAGGGCAAATCGAGGGGCAGCTTTTCAAAAATCTCGATGGGCGTGATAAGGCAAGAGCCGTTTTGTTTGTCCGCCTCCTGATAGATGACTCTCATCACCGCTTTTTCTTTTTTTGTCAAGACGTGCTGTCTGTCAACCTGCACTTGCATTTTGCGCCTCTATACTCTCGTCGAAAGATCGTATTTTTATCAATTTAATCATCAAAGAAATTTGATCACGAGCACCGTCACTATCGCAACGATTGCGCTGCCTATCAGCGAGCCGAGAAGGGACATAACGAACAGTGCGCCTTTGCTTGCGACTTTTTCCGCTTTGACCTTTGTCGGTTTGTTTTGATAAAGAGTGCGCTCGGCGGGCTTTTCCTCTTCGCTTTGAGGAGCGGCAACCGCTTTGGGGGTTTCCTCGATACGCTTAATCACGCTCAAACAATACTCGTCGGGCGTAAAGTATTTGACGAGGATATATTCCCTGTCTTTAAGCTCGCGGATTATTGCCGACAATTGCACCTTTGAAAGAGGCAACCCCGAGGGCAGTCTTTCGATGATTTCGTCCGCTTCTATGATTTTGTACACTTCCTCTTCGCCTGCGATTTGGCGGATGAGGTCGTACACCGTTTGACATTCAAGCGAGAGCATACTCTTTTCTCCTTATTCTTGCTAAAATATTAGCATATTATTATAAATAAGGCAATATTATTTACAAAATCTCAACGCATTTCTCAATCGCTACAAGACTTATACGGCACGTATGTCCTTCAAAAAAGCGACGTCAAACGTGCTTTCAAAACGCTTGCGTCCTTTTGAAAATTGCCGTATAAATGCACAAACAAGCGTTTCAACGCTTGTTTGTGATGAGATAAACTTGTATTTTTGAAAAATCAATCGTTTCTCGTCTGCTGAATTTGCAGTGACAAAAGAGCAAGCGACGATGCAAGATCTTCGTTCTTCAAAGCAATGTTTGCAGGGATGTTGAGATGCACCGAAGCGAAGTTCCAGATTGCTTTTATGCCGGCATCGACCATTCTGTCCGCAACCTCTTGCGCAGCATACGCGGGTACGGTGATGATGCCTATTTGGATATTGAATCTCTCGACGATTTCTCTGAGTTTGGACACGTCGTACACGGGCTTACCGTTGATTTTGGTGTTGATTATTCTTTCGTTTTTGTCAAACGCCGCCACGATGTTCAAGCCGTAGTTTTCAAAACCGCCGTAGCCCAAAAACGCTTTTCCGAGTCCGCCTACGCCGACCAAAACGGCGTCGTGAGTGTTGTTGTAGCCGAGGAAACTTTCAAGGTCCGCAATTATTTCTTTGGTCACGTAACCCATCTTCGGTTTGCCTGCGACGGAGGATACGAGTGCGATGTCCTTTCTCACTTGCACGGGATTGAGATTGAGCCCGTTTGCAATGGTGGTGCTGGATACTGTTGCCACGTTGAGCTTGTCGAGTTGGTACAAATATTTCAGATAAGACGGCAATCTGTTCAGAGTTGCCTTTGAAATCTCTTTGTTGTCTTTGGTCATGTTCCCACCTTCTATCGATTTATCGATAAAAAATATACTCCCAAACAATGCGGAAAGTCAAGAATATATCGATTTTTATCAATCAATCGATATATTTTTATATTTTTAAAATAAAAGAGCGTGCTATCGATATATTTCTCAATGCACACTCGTTTCGTTATTTAGCGTTTTAAATGCGTTATTCCACCTCGTCGAAGATATCGTCGTTTTTGCCGTCGGTATCGCACTTTTTGTCACTGCCGTTTTTCAAAGGACGTTTGACAACTTTATTTTTATTTTCTTTGCCTTTGATGACACCGATCACGATTGCAAGGCCGACAACGGCTATACAAAGGGGTTCGAGCACGGTTAGAAGTATGATGCTTTCGATTTTGTTCTTCGATTGCGATGCCCTCGCCACAGGATTTTCGCTCTTGCAGAGAGAAAATTTCAGCTCGCTTGTCGGGAGCGTGTCGCTGTGCCACGCATAACCTCCTTCGACTTGTTCAAAGTCGTATTGCGAGGACGTAACGTAATAATTCGTGTTTATTTTTACGTTCAAATTCTTAAATCCCGCCCACGTCGATGCAGGCGACACGAGATATGTAAAACGGTACACCGTCGGCACATATCTGTCGTCTATATCCGGATAAAGAGGTGCGACGACTTCGTTGATCATCGTTTGCCCGGGCTCGAAAGTCATATCGTATTCGAACCAACCGAACAAGTCGTTCAAGATATTGAAGTTATACGAGGTTGCAACGGTGTCGGTGTTGTCAAGGCTTGCCAAAACGGCGTTGTACCAATCTGTTTCGCTCACGCCGTACGACTCGTCGAAATAGGAAAACGCAAGTTGTTCGAAGTTGATTTGTTGCTTGCTTTGCAACTTAAACAAGCCCATTGCGGTGTCTTTCATCGAGTAGTCCGAATAGAACTTCGCTCTTTCGGCAACGTCGATTTCCTCCCCTATCGAATAAAAAACGTACGGATGATTCTCCGTCCAAAACGAAATTCTTGCCGCGCCGTCGTAAAACTGTTCATATCCCGTATATCCGCTCTCGCACACGATTTTCCTTTGGTCGATATTGCCCAAATAAATGCTGCAATACGCATTCTGTGCGGTGCAAGAATAGGTGTATTTGTAAACCACGGTATCCCTCTTGTAAAACTCGTGGTCGATTTTCTCGTCCTTAATGAGTTTTACGTTGCCAACCGAAAAATCTTTTCCCCTTTCGAGATAGGAAAAACGAATCTTCGTCGTCGCTTGCTCGCCGTCGATTTTGACGCCGTATGCCGCTGACAAATCCGACGTTCCGCGCATTTCTCCAAGGCGCGCGATAGGGAAAATCACGTTTGTTTTTGCGATGATTTCGCTTGGATTTTTGAATGTATATTTTGCGCTTACGCTGCCGATTTGAAGTCCGTTGAGATGATCCTCGTCAAACTGAATATCGAAAGTCAAGTCCTCTCTTTCAACGACGACGGGGCTGTTCTCGGTGGTGAGAATTGCGCCGGAAACGTCCCTTCCCTCGTAATATCTCATTGCGGAATTTGCCTCACAAACGGAAGACGGCAAAAGGACGGACAGCAACGCAAACGTTGCCACAAACACGGCGATCGCAATGCCGCATACGGCACTTTTTCGTCTTGTTGAAAACAGTGTGTTTTTCATAATAACCGTTTTACCTCCGCATTTAGATATTATAAAGTTGCTTTTGTGCAAACAACGTTTTATTCGTTTATCGCACGGCAACGTCTTTCAATTGAAACACAATCGCCTTTTTCAGCTCGTCGAGAGTGGTTTCGATTTGAAAGCCTATACGTCCACCCGAAAAGAAAATTCTATCCACGTCAAGCGCGCTTTGGTCAATCGTCGTCTTGAAAAACTTTTTCATTCCTATCGGGGAGCAACCGCCGTGCACGTAGCCGGTGAGTGCAAGAAGGTCTTTCGATTTGACCATTTCGACGCTCTTTTCGTTTACACACGTCGCCGCCTTTTTCAAGTCAAGTTCGCTTGCCACGGGGATGACGAAAACGTAGTGTTCCAAACTTTTCCCGACCGTCACCAACGTTTTGAAAACAAGGCTCTCGTCCACACCCAAAAGCGATGCCGCTTCAACGCCGCTCACCGCGTCGGTTATGCCGAGAGTGTGCTCTTTGTATGCGACTTTCTTTTGGTCGAGGATACGCATTGCGTTGGTTTTTTCAAGTTTTTCTTTTGCCATATTCTTATTATTCCTCGCTCGTTTGCTCGTCCACTTTGAGCATAATGGCGCACTCTATACGCTTTTTGAAAAGGTCGCAACCGTATGCGTACACGCCGTTGACGTCCCCGGTTGCGTTGTATGCGTTTGCCGCGCAACCGCCCGAGCAATAGAGCCTTGCCCAGCAATCGTCGCACTCCTTTCTCGAATACGCGTTGCATTTTTTGAACTTGGACTGAATATCGAGGTTTGTCACGCCCTTCCATATGTCGCCCATAAGGTATTCTTTGTTGCCAACGAATTGGTGGCAAGGATAGAGTTCTCCCGTCGGTGTTACGGCAAGATATTCCGTGCCGCTTCCGCAACCGGATATGCGCTTGTAAATGCACGGACCGCCTTCGAGGTTGAGCATGTAGTGATAGAACGTAAACGGTTTGCCTTGTTTGCGTCTTTCGATCATCATGTCGGCAAGTTTCTCGTATTCCTTGAAAATCACCTTTTTGTCGTCCTCGGTGAGTGCGTACTTGTCGGTGGGCGGACACACGACGGGTTCCATGCTGAGCTCGTCGAAACCGAGGTCGAGCATTGTTTGAATGTCTTTTGTAAAGTCGGGATTTCTATGCGTGAAAGTGCCGCGCATATAGTAGTTTTTTCCGCCTCTCGCCTTTACGAACTTTTGAAATTTCGGCACGATTATATCGTAGCTTCCCACACCGCCTATAGTGTGACGGAAATGGTCGTTGATTTCCTTTCTGCCATCAAGGGACAGCACGACGTTGTCCATCTCCTTGTTTGCAAACTCTATCACGTCCTCGTCGACGAGCATGCCGTTGGTCGTGAGCGTAAAACGGAAATTTTTGCCGTGTTCTTTTTCAATCGAGCGAGCGTAGGCAACGAGATCTTTGACCACTTGCCAGTTCATAAGCGGTTCGCCGCCGAAAAAGTCCACTTCGAGATTGCGACGAGTGCCGCTGTTTTCAACGAGAAAATCAAGCGCGCGTTTGCCCACTTCGTATGACATCAAGGCTCTTTCGCCGTGATATTTGCCTTGCGAGGCAAAGCAATATTCGCAGTTGAGATTGCAAGTGTGCGCCACGTGCAAACACATTGCTTTAAGCACCGTGTTGCGCTTTGCAAGCACGTCGACGTCGGGTTTGAAGTTGTCAACCGAAAAGAGTTTGCCTTCCGCTTTGAGTTCTTCGACGTCGGCTATGCACTCTCTGACGTCCTCTTCGCTCACGCCCTCGTCTTTATACTTGTTTGCAACCTCTCTGACGATTTGCTCGCAAGGAGTGTTTTCGTACATATCGATAACGTCGTACGCCACGTCGTCCACGCTGTGCACGCTTCCGCTTGCCGTGTCGAGCACGATGTTGTATCCGTTAAGTTTGAAAGAATGAATCATGTCGCTTCGTCCTAATTTCTTTCGTATTTTCACGCCGCAACGCGACGTTTAATTGTTTTGCGTTTTTACACAAAAAACGCCTAGCATAACTAGGCGGTCTTTGCAAAAATTGTTTTTGCTATAAATTACTTTGCAGCCTTTTCGCACTTTTGGTTTGCAACGCCGCAGGAAGTTTTGCAAGCGGATTGGCAAGAAGTTTGGCATTCGCCGCAGCCGCCGTTCTTTTTGCTTTCGTTGAGATCGCGCGTTTTCAAAGTTGTGATTCTTTTCATTGTTTACGACTCCTTACTATTGATATTCTTATTATATTGACTTATATCCGCTTTGTCAAGGCAATTTGCCAAAAGCATAAAGCGGTTTGTCGAGTTCGTTTTATTGTTTTTCAACGAGAATTTGAGAGGGGAAACGCCTCGTTTCGCTTGAAACGCTCACGCCGTTTTCATACATAAGCGTCAGGTTTTTTATATCGTCCTGACACACGATTTCCCCCTTCACGATTATGGGAGATCCCGGCGGATACGCCCACACGTTTTCAAGACTTATTTTGCCCGACGATTTGTCAAAATCGACGTATTCGCCGCTTAAACCGTTCGTTTTGCACGGATCAACCGCCTTTTGCGGCAAAATAGGAGTTATCGTCTTTGTAAGTCCGTTGCGCTCGGACAGGGTATCGTCGATTGCGAACAGAGCGTTTTCAAGTGCGGAAAAATTATCTCTCGTATCCCCCGCGCCGCTCATTGCGATGGCATAGTTTACCCCCGCCATTTCAAGCTCTATATCGTACACGTTGCGCAAAACTTTTTTGAGTTCCACACCGCTTATCGCGCCGCCCGTGCACAAAATCACGAGTTTGGACTTGTCGTAGGCAAACACTCTGCCGTCTTTTTTTGCGTCGAACAGCGCAAGTTTTTTCAAGCGCGCAAGCGATTTTTTGCACAAATCGATATTTTTGCTCCACTCCGAGCACAACTCGTTTGCTCTATCTTCGAGCATGCGCACGCAACCGTCCATAGACGCCATAAGCACGTACGAGGGCGAACTTGTCTGAAAAACCGCAAGGTTTTTGTCCACGATTGTCGTGTCCACTCTGTCCGTACACACCGACAGCAAGGCGGTTTGCGTGAGAGACGGAAGCGTTTTGTGCAAGCTGTTGACAACTATGTCCGCGCCAAGCGTCCTTGCGCTTTCGTGAAACTTTTTGCAAAGCCCCAAATGCGCGCCGTGCGCCTCGTCCACAAACAATATCGCGCCATGTTCGCGGCAAATTTCCGCAATGGATTTTATATCGCTGATTATGCCCTCGTAGGTCGGCGAAGTGACGACGACAAGTTTTATATCGGGGTTTTCCTCAAACGCCTTCTTCACGTTCGAGGGATAAACCGAGCCGTAAAAGCCGTATTCTTCAAAATACGTCGGCATGACGTACACGGGATTCAAGCCGAACACTTCGACGGCATTGAAAACGGACTTGTGGCAGTTTCTCGCAACGAGGATTTTGTCGCCCTCTTTACACACCGAGCGTATTGCGGCAAGCACTCCGCCCGTGCTTCCGTTGACCAAATATCTTGCGTGCTTCACGCAAAAAACGTCGGCGGCAAGTTTTTCGGAATCTAAAATTATTCCGTTTGCGTCGTTGAGGTTGTCAAAGCCCTCTATCTCGGTTATGTCGATTTTTTGCGCACCGTACAAATAGTCGAAATCCGCGCGCTTGTGTCCGGGCATGTGAAAAGGCACGATTCTGTTGTCGTCGTGCTTTTCAAGCAGTTTTGCAAGGCTTGTTTCGTCGTGCTTTTTGACGTCGGAAGCGCAAAAGCCCTTTTTCAATCCCGAAATAACGTTTTTTATTTTTTCTTTCATAATTCGATTATAGCATTATATATTCAAAAATGCTATGGAAAATCTTTTGGGAATGTGATATAATATGCTCGCTTGCAAAATTTGCTCAAAAAATCTGAAATTTTAGGCAAAAAACGCAAGGAAAATTCCGCATTTTTTCGCAAAGCGTTGCAAGCGATGCGGCAAATCGTCAACGCGAGGTGCGTATGAAGAACAAACTTTCAATCATATCGGCAATTTTGGTTTTCGTTCTGTCGGCGATATGCTTTTTTGCGTGCGCGCAAAAAGACGAAGCACCCGTTGCGGTTGACTACAAACAAGACAACTCCTTTGCCGTCAACACCGTTGAGGACGACTCCGCACTTGTTTTCGAGCCGATTGCCGACCTCGTTTACGGCGAAAACGGCAAATCCTACAAAAAAGTCGCCTACCGCTACGGCGTAGTGTTTTATACCGGGCTTAACATAGACGCAAACGAATATAGTTACCTCGGCAATGCGCTTGCAAAGCAAGGTTATCTTGTGATAATAAAAAAAGACAAAACCTCGTTTTACAACTATACCGCAACCGAAGAAGCTTTCAACAAATATCCGACCGTCAAATTTTTTATAGGCGGTCATTCCTCCGAAGGCGGAGCAACAGCTATTCGCAGGGCAAGCGAAAACGAACAACTAATCGTCGGTGCGCTTTTATTCTCTCCCGTAAGCAGACAACACAAAGTTTTTGACGAAAACGGCAATCCCCAAAAGGACGAAAACGGCATTGAAATTCAAATTGCCGACACTCTTGCAAACTCATCTCTGCCCACCCTTCTTCTTCTCGGTGATTCCGACAAAGTTCTAACCGAAAGCCAAATTGCCGACACACTATCGAAAATGCCGTCTAACCACACAAAACATGTCATCGAAGGTGGCACGCATATAGGTTTCGCAAGCATTGACAACGTAGACGATATACCCGTCAAACTTCCCAATTATCAAGCAGATTTCGGAGCGTCGGATAACATTCAAAAAGAAAACCAACGCGCGCTTACAATTCAATATTCGCTTGAATTTATGAAAAATTTGACGAAATAACCGCTAGTTTTATATCAAAAAAGACGCCGAAAAGGCGTCTTTTTTATATGTTTTTTCGTTTATTTTTCATATGTTTTGCGTTTGTTTTTTTCGTATTCTTCTTTGTTTCCGTCGTATAAACGTTGCTTTCAACGCACGGCACAAATTTGATACGTTTTTAACGCTTCACTCGCACGATTTCGGTTGACGTTTCTCTGACGTATCTCTCTTGAAGCAATCTTTGAGATATTCCGTCGATTGCGCCCTCGTGCTTATCGTTTTGGCAAGAGAGTTCAAGCACGTAAGTCATCACCGCAACGAGCATCATGTTCGGGAAGGGGATCATCGTGCCGGTGTCTATCATCGAATAGCCTTCAAAGCCAATCCACGCAACGCACACGAAAAACGCGAATTTGAATTGTTTTGTCATCATCTTCACGCACAATCCCAAACGCACGACGTAATAATACACGTATGCGGCAATGCCGACGATTCCCATACATCCAAGCACTTGGAACAGCGTGGAATGGAACCAGTATTGTTTCATATCATTGAACATACCGGGGCCGTAACCGACGTAGCCCATGCCCGCACCGAAGATAGGATGTTGTTTAAACAGCTCCCACGCCTCTTTGTACAGGTCGCTTCTGCCCGACGTCATATCGCCCTCGCCTACGTGAATTCTGTTGCCGAGGCTCTCGATAAGCCCTCTTACGACGTCTTTTCCTATCGCACATAATATGACGGCGACGACGATGCAAGCGGCAAAATATATCGCTTGACGTTTGCGGTTCGGTGCTTTGCAGATTGAAAACGCAATGCCGAATACGAGCGCGATAAATCCGCAAAGTATTCCGCCTCTTGAAAGAGTCATGCAAAGGCAGAAGTATTGGAAAAACGCCATAAGAATGTACGTCCACCCTTTCGTCGACCTTGTGGAAAGATAAAGAGCCATAGGCGCGGAAAAGAGCAAAAACGTTGCGATGTTGTTGCGATTGCCCCAACCGACGTTCCAGTACGCGCTTGCCCAATCACTCGGTGAAACGTTCGAACGAGCAATAATCACGGCCATCTCGACGCATACGGCAAAGCCTATCCACATCACGACCTTTGCAAAATACTTTGCATAGTCCCTGTTTTCGTCCTTTTTTATGAAGTTTGCAAAGAGCAAATACACAAACAACACGCCTATGCCCAGCGCAAGCACGTTGGGAAGCGCGGTGAGATAATTTTCTTTTGCGATTACGCCCACTCCGCCGAGCAACAGCGCGACGCTGATTGCGATTTGCGGACAAAACATCTTTCCGAATACGAAACGCTGTTTTTGTTTGACTTTTGAAATCGTGTTTCTGACAACGAAAATTACGATTGCGACGCCCAGCGGAATAAAAGTCGGCCAAAGGTACGCAAACTCGTCCACTTTGTCCTTGTAAATCATCAGCATTGCTCCGAACGCATTGACCGAAAGGGGCAAAATATCGTCCGAAAACACCAAAACTATGCTCGACACCAGTATAAGAGCAACAAAACCGAAAGTCGCATTTTGCGTTGTCCACGCCGTGACCACGATTGCCAAAACGAGAAGAATATACAAATCCGTGTACGCAAACTTGCGTACGCCCTCTTGCGCAAATAACAATGCGCTTTTGACTTTTTTCAAGTTTTCTTTCATCAAAAGTAATCTACGCGCGAAACCCCAACAGTTTTCCCCTGCGCGTCCGCCGAAAAAAATCGGTGCGTTTATCCTTTGAATTATTCACGCAAAAATGCGTGTTTTTCGTGCGATTTTTTGTGTTTATCGCAATTATATTTTGTGTGTTTCGACAAAAGTTTTTGCACGTTCCGTCGATATTTTATCCAAAATTATGCAAAAAAGCGAACACGCAATTATGCCGTCCGCTTCGCACAATCAGTCGATATTGACGACGATTTTGCTGTATTGATAGGGATATTTCACGCAATTTTCCACAACTTGCGGCACTTCCTCGAAGTTTGCCGCCGCGCTGATAATACCGCTTGTTTTCACAATCTTGTTTGCAAGAAGGTTGATTGCCGACGACATGCTACCCTCGCCGTTCGAAACGCCTTTCACTTTGAGTTGCTTTTTCAAAATGGGGTATGCGTCGATTGCGTGCTTTGCGCGGGTTGCGTAACCTGCGATAATCACGTCGCCCTCGTTTTTGACAAGACGGATTGCGGAATTTATATCCACGCTTTCGCCTGCGAACACCGCCGCCTCGCTCATTCTTCCGCCCGTGATTTCCTCGACTCTGCGTTCGAGATTGTCGTAGGTAGGATTGAGCGTATAGCAAACGCCCCATTTTTGAGCAAGCGCGAGCTTGTCCGAATCCAAATCTATGAGAATCGGCACAAACTGATAATAGTTTGCCATTTGCGAGATGATAAGGCCGAGAGTGCTTGCGCCCAAAATCACGATATAATCGCCTTTTTCAAGGTCGAGAGCTTCGAACACGTTGTCGCCCATAGCGATGTACTCCGCAAACAACGCCTCCTCGTCGCTCACTCCGTCGGGGAGCGGAAAAACGTTTTCGAAAGGCACGCAAACGAAATCTCTGAGCAAACCGTCAACGTCAACGCCCATGGTTTTCACGACGTCCACGCCGTGATCCTGCGCTTTGACGTATGGGCTTACGACAACGCGCGCGCCCAATTTGAGCCCGCTCTCTTCGTCCGCCTCCGAAACGTACGCCACCGCCGAATGTCCCGGCGTAATCGCATTGTCTTTTGAACGGGTTGCGAAATTTGACATATCCTGCGAGGATACGGCAACTTTGGACAATTTGAGTTTGACTTGTCCCTCTTCTCTGACGCTGGTGCTTTCAACGAGCACTGCGCCTTCGTCTTTGTTTATAAACCATTGTTTCATAATTGTCGTTATTATATCACATAAGGATAAGGAACGCAAGGACAAAACCTAATCGAAGATTGCGACGTCGGTTTTGACGGCAATAACTCAATCATTTTGCCAGCACTCTTACATAGCTTTTCAACCCTTCGGGCTTATCCTTGGATATCTGCCACTTTTCTCTTGCGATCGAGTCGTCCGCATAGAAATAAATCTGTTTGTTTGCCCAGGCGTTTTCAAGTTGACGGTTCATAATACCCGACTCGAACACCATATCGAACACGTCGCTATGCGTGCCCACGTACACGACGTCGCACTTGTTTTCGATGATGAAATCCACAAGGTCGTCGCGAAGCATGAACGCAAGTTGCGAATCGCTTATCACAAAGCCGCCGGCACACTCCTTGCAAGGTTGCAACATAAATTCGTCAAGGGGCGCGCGCGTCTTTTTGCGCGTAAGCTCGACAAGCCCGAGTGCGGTAAAACCGATTGTAGACGTTTTCATTCTATCGCGTTTCAACGCCTCTTTCAGCGTTTCCAGCACGCTTTGACGATGCTCTTCGACGGTCATGTCGATAAAGTCTATTATCACTATTCCGCTGATGTTGCGGAGTCTGAGTTGAACGGCAATACTCTCCGCCGCCGCAAGATTCGTTTTATAAACGGTGTCTTCGAGATGGCTCGTTCCAACGAATTTGCCCGTGTTTACGTCTATCGATGTCAATGCTTCCGTCTTGTCTATCACAAGATACGCGCCGTTTTGCAACCACACTTTTCTGTCGCAAAGGTGGTTTATCTGCGCCGACACGCCGTAGTATTTCATTATGTTGCGCTCGCCCTCGTACAGCACTATGGGTTTGCCGATTTTTCCTGACAACTTTTTTACGACCGTTGCGTCGTTTGCCACAACCTCGTCGACGTCCTCGTACATTGTTTCGCGCACCGCTCTTTCGAAAAGGCTTGCCTCTTCGAACACCAACTCGCCCTCTTTTGCCGCCGCATAATCTTTGCGGATTTGTTCCCAACGCTCTTTGAGCGCGTTCATCTCGGACAAAAGGTCTTCGTCGCTTGCCTTATCCGCGGCGGTTCGGATGATATATCCCATTCCCTCGGGACATATCGAGGAAACGTACTCTTCGAGATAAGCTCTTCTCTTTCCGTCCTCGATTTTTCTCGACGCGCCCGTGAACGAGGACAGCGGAAGCAACACGAGATAAAATCCCGGTATCGTAACGTCCGTCGTAAGTCTTGCGCCCTTTTGCCCCAAAGGCTCTTTTACGGCTTGGCACATAATGACGTCGCCGGGAGAAACGTTGAAAGTTTTGTTGCCTTGCGGCATATCTCTTTCAAGTCCTCTGCTGTCCACAAGCGAATCGCCCGTGTACAAAAAACCGTTGCGTTCCTCGCCGATGTTGACGAAAGCCGCCTGCATGCCGCATATGACGTTTTCCACTTTGCCCTTGTAGATATTGCCTACAATGCCTCTGAAATTTGCGCGTTCAACGGAAAAAACTTCAAGGTTTCCGTCATCGACAACAGCCGCGCGCGTACAATACGGCGTGTAGTCGAGAATGAGTTGTTTCATTTTGATATATTCCTAAAAAATTGATATCTTTTAAGAGCGCAAAAACGCAAAAACGAACTATACGCCCAAAAGGCGCAAGTCCGCTTCTATTTTTGCAGATACCGGTCGACTTCAACGAGTTTTCCATCGACGTCGACGTATTGAGCGACTTTTTCAACATCGCAAAGTTTCAAATCCTCACCGAGAATTTCGTTGAGTTTTTGAAGTATTCTGTCGGGGCGCAGATTGACGCTTCCCGACGCAAGGCGCGCTACGAGTTTTCCGTCCTTTTCAAAGAAAGAGAAAATCTTGCTCGCCACGTTTTCGGTGACGATTTCGCCCTTCTTTTCGTAGCTTATTTCAAACTTATCGCCTACTTCTATTTGTCTGTAAGGCGTATTGAAAACAAAGTCTGCGCAAACCACTTTCGCTTGCAAATTGGGATTTTTCTCACAAGCAAACACCTTGCTTGCTTTCAGGTCGTCGGGCACTGCCGCGTTGAACTTTTCAAGCACGACGTCCGCGCTCTCGTTCGTATCCAGCGTAAGATATTCCGCAATCGACGAAATACCCAACGAAAGAGGTGGTGAAAAATACATCAGAGCATGAGGGTTGAAGCCTTGCGAATAATTTATGCTGATTTTGCCGCGTCTTATAACCCTGTCCATATGGCGCAAAAGATCGATGTGCGATATAAAGCATACGCTGCCCGTTTTTCGATATTTGAGGACTATCATATCGTACACCTCCCAAGTCTGTTTGCGCCGCATCCGTTGCAGCCTTCGCGACAATTTTTGGTGGTTACGCCCTCGTATGCAAGCTCACGTTGTTTGAGCAAATATTTTTTGCTCACACCCGAGTCGATAAACTCCCACGGCAAAGTTTTGTCAAGGGGGATCGCTCCGTAATAATCTTCCATTTTAAGATTGCAATCGGCAAAGGCTTTTTGCCATACGTCCCACTTGAAATGCTCGCTCCAACCGTCGAATTTCGCGCCGAGATTATACGCTCTTTCGATGACGTAGGATTGTCTTCTGTCCCCTCTTGCCAAAGCGGCTTCGAGCACCGACGTTTCCGCGCCGTGCCATGAGAAAGTTACGCCCTTAATTTCGCGCAAAAGCCCTCTCAAATAGTTTTGTTTGCGTTTCATCTCGTCCATTGAAATTTGCGCTTCCCATTGGAAAGGCGTGCAGGGCTTGGGAATGAACACCGCACAACTGACGGATATGTTCAAACCGCGCTTTGAGCGTTTTTGCCAATAGAGTTGTTTAAGGCGTTTGCAAATTTCGGCAATGCCTTTAATATCCTCGTCCGTTTCGGTGGGAAGTCCCATCATAAAATAGAGCTTTACGCTGTCGTAACCTGCCTCGAACGCAACGGAAATTTTGTCGATTTCCTCTTCGGTTACGTTTTTGTTGATGACGTTGCGCAATCTTTGCGTGCCTGCTTCGGGCGCAAACGTGAGTGAGCTGCGACGAGAATTGTTTGCCATATCCGGCTTGAAACTGCTTATTCTCAAACTGGGCAAAGCAAGATTTATGCGCTTTTGTTTGCAATACTCTCCAAGCTCCGCTTCCAGCTCTTCGAGTCCCGTATAATCGCTTGTGGACAGCGAGCAAAGCGAAATCTCGTTGAATCCCGTGCTATCTACCATTTCTTTTGCTATTTCGGCGCAACGCTTTGCACTGCGCTCCCTTATGGGACGATACCAAAAACCTGCCTGACAAAATCTGCAACCGCTTGCGCAACCGCGATAAAGTTCGAGCGTGGCTCTGTCGTGTACCGCCTCTATGTTGGCAACAAGCGGATGCGTGGGATATTCGGCGTTTTCAAAGTCTTGAACGACCGCTTTCACAACCGTTTCGCCCTCTTGATGCAAGGACGGGACGTATGCGCCTTCCATACCCTTGACTTTTTTCAAAATCTCTTGTTTGGAAAGCCCTTGCTCTCTGCCCTCGGTGACGACTTTGAGAATCGCTATGTCCGCATCCTCGCCCTCGCCCACGAGAATTATGTCGAAAAAGTCCGCAAACGGTTCGGGATTCACCGAGCAAGGTCCGCCGGCAAGCAATATGGGATAGGAATCGTCCCTGTCCTTTGCTCTGAAAGGAATCTGCGCCAAATCGAGCATATAAAGCACGTTTGTGTACAAAAGTTCGAAGCCGACCGAAAAACCGACGACGGTGAAATCTTTGAGCGGTTTTTTCGTTTCGAGAGATAAAAGCGGAATGTTGTTTTCTTTGAGTTTTTGCGCAAAATCGGGCGCGGGAGCATAGCAACGCTCCGCAACGTAACCGTCGGTCTTGTTGACGATGTCGTAAAGAATCGCAACGCCGAGATTGCTCATTCCGATTTCGTAAAGTTCGGGAAAGCAAAACACCATATCCCCCTTGCGATGTTTGTTCATATCGGGGATATTCCATTCTCCGCCCGCATATCTCGCGGGCTTTTCGACTTCGCCGAGCAAAGCGAAATATTTTTGTTTGTAATCTTGATTTTGCATCGCTGTATCTTAGTTGTTTTTATTAGATTCAAATAAATTTCGTTTGCCTCGTTTGTCCGCTTGCGCACGAAATGCGCACCACCAAGCAGATAATTCGGCGAAATTGCAATTCAAATTCACCTGCGTGCAAAGCACGCACCCACCAAACAAGCACTCTCGCGGATTTACGGTTTGAGGCTTTATCCGCCTTATTTTGAGAGCAAAGAGGGCTTGCGCAGTTAGTGATTGCGAGAACAAATACGGCTATAGCAATCGCCCAAAAGATTTTCGTTTCTATTTAGGGGATTCCCACGCTTGCGCTCTGAATGACGATGTGGGCGATTGCCTTTGCCGCAACGCCGTTTGAGCAATGGCCTTAGCAATGGTTTATGCATAGAGCGGCGGCGCCGATGATGCCGGCGTCGTTTTTGAGGGTTGCCGCAACCACCTTGACTTTGGGCGTATATTCCGCGCCGTACTTGTTTCTCGACACGTATCTTTGCAACGGTTTGATGATGTTGTCGCCTTGATTTGAAATGCCTCCGCCGATGATTATGACCTCGGGCGCAAAGATATTCGCATAGTTGACAAGTCCGACTCCGACGTATTTGATATACCGTTTGACAACGGCAATCGCCGTCTTGTCACCCTCTTTTGCGCAATCGAACACGATTTTTCCGCTGTTGCCGTCTTCCTCGACTTTTTTTGCAAGAAGGCTGTCGGGGTGCTTTTCGCAAGCGGTTTGAATCTGATTCATAAGCGCGGTTGCAGACGCATACGCTTCGTAACAGCCTTTCTTTCCACAGCCGCACACCGCTCCGCCGAGATTGATTTGGATATGTCCGCCTTCCGCTCCCGCCGAGCGATTGCCCGTGATAAGTTTGCCGTCCGCGACGATGCCCGTCCCCACGCCCGTGCCGAGCGTAACCATAACGGAATTTTTCGCTCCGTTGCCCGCTCCGAACATAGTTTCTCCGAGTGCGGCGCAGTTTGCGTCGTTTGAGAGTTTTACGTTTTTGATTTGCGTCTTCTCGGCAATCATTCTCGCCATAGGCGTATTGCGGAAATTGATGTTGCAGGAATAGCGCACTATACCCTTTTCGTCGTAGATCGAGCCGGGACAACCTATGCCGATGCCCTCGATTTCGTCCTTGCAATCCTTCACCAAATCTTCGATGAGATTTGCGATGTCTTGCACGATAAGGAAGTCTTCTTTGCTCGGGGAAGTGACAACCACTTTTCTTGCAAGAATGTTGCCCTTTTCGTCAACGATGCCGCCCTTTATGGTCATGCCGCCGATGTCGATGCCAACGTATTTCATAAAAAACCTCAAAATTGTATTGAAATAATTTTATTATATGCGCGCGCAAAAGTCAAGAATATGTGTCACACGAATTGTTCTTGCAAGGTACGCTCCGACAAATGATATTGCGCATTGTGCAGTTATATTGTCGCAACCGTGATATTTGCGAAAAGGCGCAAGCGATATTGCGGCTTTGCCGCATCAAAGCTATTGCGGCAGGGTGTCGCCGATGGGTTTTGTCAATTTGTTTTTAACGGCAATGTTTTTCAAATCTTCTTCGGTGAGAGTGCGCAAAAGTTTGCCGTCGTCAACTATGTCAAAGGTGGTTTTTGTCAGTCTGCCGACATGATGAAACAAGCGCAAAATCGGCGTGTTTTTTGAAATTTCCACACGCTTTATTTCCACTCCGAGGTCATAGTTTTTGCAAGCGACGTCGAGAACGCTCGAATAGGTTTCTTCTTTGCTTGCGAAAGTCGCGCCGTAAAAAAGGAATACCGCCATTATCCCGAAAGTGAAATTCAATCCGAAGAAGAAAGACGAGACAAACAGTCCCAAAAACAAAAAAGAACACGCTATGCCCGCAATTTGCAAACCCTTGATTGCTTTGAGTTTGTTTATGCAAAAGCCCAAAACCACGCGCGAACCGTCAAGAGGATACACAGGCAAAAGATTGAACAGACCAAGCGACAAGTTTGCATACAGAAACGCAATCGTATAGGGATACGACGCAGGATACAGCCACCATAAACCGAGGGTGACGAGCGCAAGCACGATGTTGCAACAAGGGCCGGCAAGTCCTATAAGCACGCTTGAAGTCTTGTCGAAATTTTCGCCTGCGCTCATCATTGCCCCGTACGGCAAAAGTACAATCTTTTTGACGACGTATCCCCTTGCTCTCGCCATAAGCGCGTGCGCCCCTTCGTGAAAGAGGAGCGCAAGCAAAGTCCATACGAAATCAAGCGTATGCCCGAATGCCACAAGCGCAAGAGCAAGCGCAAAAAACAGAGGATTAACCTTGAATTTCATAAGGATAAACCTCTTGTTTTGTCAAATTGAAGATACTATGCTTGAAATGTTAGACAGAGTTTCCACAATGGAAGTCGCCCTGAAAATGTTTGCGAAAAGAAAACCTAGCGACACGAAAACGCCGATTGCAACGGGGATTATCGCAACGTCCAAAGCATCCAGAACGCCCTTCTTAAATCTGTGTTTTTTGCCGACGCGATTTTCGACAAATTCGTTTTGAGAGATTTCAACGTCGAGTTTTTTGCTTTCATCAAATTCCATATTTGCCACCTCGCATATACTTTATTCTTGCAAGCGACAAAATATAACAACGCAAAAAAAAATAAGTAGGCTCATTGACCCGAAGCCAATACCTTTGCCTACTTACGTCGGATAATTCCAACGACGATAGCGTATGCAACTGCTTGATTATTGTCAAGCGAAAAACCTGAAATTTAATATCTCGGCATGTCGAGAGTCGTTTGAAACTGCTTCACCCTTGTTGCCACAGCCTCGATTGCAATTTTATACTCTCCTTTTTCGCTCTGATCGACTTTGATTTTTGCCCTGCCGTCAAGTGCGAAATAATCGCGCAACACGTTGTTGACGTCGTTTTCCAAAGCCGTTGAAAATCCTTGTTTTACGCCCACTTTGTCCTGTGTGAGCATATCTCTCATTCTGCTTGCAATCTGTTTGGACGCTTTCATCTGAACCACCTCAATCGCCTTTTGGGCGCAATATCCACGAAAACTTTGCTGTTTTGTGCCACGTTTTTGGCAAGCACGTCATACGCGCGGTTGGATATTGCGTGCTGCGGTATCGTGCCGAGTTGCTGATAAAGCGTGATCATATCGTCGTCGGGAATCACGCCGATAGGCGCAAGATGCAACAGCGAACTTATCTCGCTTGCCGACAGCATTTCGCCCCTTGCAATCATATCCGAGCGCACTCTGTTGACAACAAGCGAAACGTCTTTCAAACGATAACTTGCAAGCAGGCTTATCACCTTGTCCGCATCTCGTATCGCTGACGCCGAGGGAGTTGTGACAACGATTGCCTCGTCGCAAGCCGACACCGCCCTGTGAAAGCCGTGTTCTATGCCTGCCGGACAATCGACGATCACAAAATCGAACTCGCAAAGTCCGTCCACAACGTTTCTGAACGCTTGCGCCGTGATTTGAGCGCAATCTTTTGACGACGGAAGAATCTTCATCGGACTTTCCGAATCGTTTACGAGAGCTTGAAACGCCCTGCAACGACCTTGCAACACGTCGCCTATATCGTAGACCACTCGTCTTTCTATGCCCGTCACGACGTCGAGATTGTTCAGCCCGACGTCGCCGTCCACAAGCGCGACTTTATATCCTGCAAGCGCAAGTTTTCGCCCAAGCGTCGCCGTAACGGTGGTTTTCCCTACACCGCCCTTTCCTGAAGTAACAACGATTTTTCTCATATTCTAATAATAAAAAACAGACACCGTATATAAATGTCTGTTTGTCGAATAAATAAACTTTTTTTGTCAAAAGATTGGTGCAATCTCACTGTGCCGCAAGGCAATATCGCTGTTTCAATATAGTTTTACGCCGAGCATGTCGCTAAGCAAATCTCTTTCTTCAAAAAATCTTGCGCCGCCTATGGCAATTGCGTTTTCGACGTCTTTGAGAGGCGTAACGGGGAGTTCGAGAGCTTGTTCGAGATACTCGATAAGTCCGGGGATGTGGAGAGAACCGCCCGAAACGAATATGCCCTTGCGCAAAATTTCCGCCGACAGTTCGGGAGGAGTTTGATTGAGGACGGACATTATGACTTCTATGATGTCGTCAACAAGCGGAATCACGGCGTCGCGCATTTGCTCTGCCGTGACATAGAGAGAGCGAGGCGAACCGTCCGCACTGCCGCCGCTGACGGCATAACTGCCCTCGTCGTTGACGTAGAAAGAAAGCGCAGATTTTTTGAGATTTTCGATGGTAAATTCGCCCACTTTCACGCCGTAATTCATATACAAGCTGTCAATGATTGCGTTGTTGAAAGCGTCGCCCGCTATATTGACCGAGCAGCCCGTTGCTATGCCGTGGTTGGTGACTGCGGAAATTTCGGTTTTTCCGCCGCCGATGTCAACGAAAAGTCCGCCGATGCTGTTGGTGTAGGCAAGAAGGCTCAACCCTGACTCCACGAGCGTAACTTCCTTTATGCCTGCTTTTATGCAGCACTTTTCCACCGCGCGCCTGTCCGAACCCGACGAGGATTCGCAAATGGACACGATAGCTTTGATTCTGGGCATAAAAATGCCTTCGGGGATAATCTTTTTGAGGAAGTAATTGAGGAGCATGGTTGCCATTTCTTCGTCAACGATGATGCCCTCTTTTATAGGTGCAATGACTCTTGCGCCGCCGAGCGAACCCGTCATAACGCTTTCCGCTCTGTAACCTGCGTCGCGGATTTCGAGGCGGTTGCGCGATTTGGTCGCAATGGCGATTGCAGGCTCGCGCAAAACGAGCCCTATGCCCTTTTGATAAATGGTGATAAACTTGCTTCCAAGGTCAATCGATAATTCTATTGTTGCCATTGATAACTCCGACTCGAACGAGAATATCGCCGAGTTTTTCTTTGGGCAGTCCCATTATGTTCGAGTAACTGCCGCTGTATTTTTTCACTATTCTTTTGTCTTGAATCCCGTATGCGCCCGCTTTGTCGAAAGGCTTGCAGTCGTCGATATACGCATAAATCTGCTCGTCCGTCAAGCGTTTGAAGGTGACAAGCGATTTGACGCAAAACACTTTTTTTTGTCCTTTGCACGTCACGCAAACGCCCGTATATACGACATGCGTGCGTCCGTTGAGCTTTTTAATCATATCGAAAGCACGCGCTCTATCGTGCGGTTTTCCGTACACTTTGCCGTCCAGAACGACAATTGTGTCCGCCGCAATGACCGTGTCGCTTCTATGCTCGCAAGCGATATGCTCCGCCTTTGCTTTTGCGAGTTTTTCGACGAGCAAAAACGGGAAACGGGATTTTATCTCGCTCTCGTCTATATTTGCGGGGATAACCTCGTATTTTACGCCCATATCCGCAAGAATTTCCATGCGACGAGGCGAAGACGAGGCGAGAATCACGTTGTTTGAAAACTTGTTCATTTCGTGCCGATTTCGATTAGATTTTTCTAATCTTTCGCTTTGGTATTTGCAATCATTATTCCGATTACAGAATTTCGAGGTTCTTGCCGTACGCCGCCTTGAACTCTGCCGCCGCGCCCATAGCGTCCTTGACTTCGAGCGCGCAATCTCCGCCGTTTTCGCACTCGGTCTTGACAATTACGCTGTCACCCAAAACATCGCAGTTGATGCCCGTGACCACACCGCTTTGGCTTCTGTCAAAGCTCTCGGCAATGCGCAAAATGACGGAAAGTTTCCTTATTGCGTCCACGTCCTCCTGGGTGAGCATATCCTTGTATTTGAGGATTTCGTCGCGTGCGTTTTCGGCTTTTCTGTGCCCTGCGGCAACGAACGCCGCAACGACTATATCCTTGTGCGGCACACCGTAGAGGTTGCTGTTGAGGATGATGTACGCCGAGTGGAGTTGGTGATTGTAGAACTTGATTCTCATACCGCTGTCGTGCAAAAGCGCGGCGATTTTGAGCACTCTGACGTAAACTCTGGGCATCTTGTGAAGCACTTTGAGTTGTTTGAAAAGCTGTATGGAGAGGTTGTAAACATGCTCTGCGTGCGCAATATTGAGGTCGTGATACTTCATTTGCGTGTAAATAGAGTGTCCCAAAACGTCCGAAAGAGGTCTTTCGTTGACGCCCGGCACAGCATAGCGGAACATTGCGCCCTCTCTCAAACCGCAACCGCTGATTGTGATTTTTGAAAAGTCGAAGCGAGAAAGCACCGCTTTCATAACGGCAAGCGCGCTCGGGAAGATGTCCGCGCGTCCGCTCGAAAGTCCCTTGATCTTCATCGTGCTGTTGAGGTCGAGTTTCTTTATGGTGTTGTAGATGTTTTCAAACTCGGTGACGGGCAATTCGTAATTGTGCGTCATGTTGAAAGGATATTTCTTGATAAGACGGCTGATTCTGCCGAGGTTTCTGAAACTTCCGCCCACACCGACAAACGCCGTATCCGGTTCGATACCGTCAAGCCAGGGGATTTTTTCAAGTTGTTCGCCGATGAAGTCCTCGATCTTCTTTGCGCGCTCTTGCGGCGTAGAGGAATCGTTTTTGAACAAATCCGTAAGCGTAACCGCGCCGAAAGGCAAGGTTTCGAAATGGATTAGGTTTCTTCTGTTGTAATAGATGAGGTTTGTAGAGCCGCCGCCCATCTCCATAATCAAGCCCTTGGGGATGTCCATAGAGTTGATTACGCCTTGATAAACGAGCATTGCTTGCTCATCGGGAGAAAGCACTTTGATTTTGATGCCGCAAGTCATTGCGACTTCGTCGAGGAAACTCTTTTGATTTTTTGCACGTCTGACCGCCGCCGTCGCATACGCAAAGATTTTGTCAACCTTGTTTGCGTCGCACAAACGACGGAACATTGTAAGCGTTTTTATCGTCTGCGCAATGCGCTGCGGCTTGATGAAGCCGTCCCAGTCCATATCTTGTCCGAGTCGCACCATCTCTTTGAGTTCGTCAAAAACAACAAAGTAGCCTCCGTCCAGAACGTTGACCAGCACGAGTCTTGCAGAGTTTGAGCCAATGTCGATAATCGCTATTTTTTCCATATAATTCTCCTAGCGGCTTTCGCCGTGTCCTTTTGAGGACGATTGTTCAATTCTTATTTCTTTCTTTTCCCGCTTATATATATTCAAATATTCAGTACGCTTTATTTGCCGAGATTTGCGTTGCAAATCATTTGTCTTGCGGTTTTGTTTCCAAAATGCATTTGGAGGGGCATTTCGACGCGCATATTCCACAGCCCGTGCATTTGGAGTAGTCTATGACGGCAAGGTTGTTTTGAAGAGTTATTGCGCCGTTGGGGCATACCTTTGCACAAAGTCCGCAACCGAGGCACCCCACCGTGCATACCGCGCGCACTTCCTTTGCGCCTCTCAAGCAGTTGGAGCATGCCACGTAGTATTTTGCGCTTGCAGGCACTCTCTTGACAAGACGCTTGGGGCAAGAGTTGATGCATCTTCCGCAAGCGACGCACTTTTCTCTGTCCACCTGCGCGTATCCGTCCTCGCCCACTTTCATTGCGCTGAACGGGCAAGAATCCACGCACGAGCCCATGCCCAAGCAGCCCCATTTGCATTGCTTTCTGCCGCCGCCGAGCAATTCCATACTTCTGCAATTGCCGTAGCCCATATATTCGTACTTGTCAACGGCGTATTTTCCGCCTCGGCAAGCAACCACTATCATGGTTTCTTCCGCGTCGATGCTTTGTCCCATGATGTCCGCAATAGCTTTTTTGTTTTCCGCAGACGTTGCCGCGCATGCGTTGATGTCCGCTTTGCCCTCTACGACGGCCTTTGCAAAAGCGTCGCAGCCTGCGTATCCGCATCCGCCGCAGTTTGCGCCCGAGAGCTTTTCACGCACTTGTTTGATGCGTTCGTCCTCGTGTACGGCAAGTTTTTTTCCGAGCACCGCAAGCGTCACGCCGAATACCAACGCAAGCACGAGCAACACCAGTGTCGAATACAGTATCGTCATCGGATTTACGGCCGAAATAAAGTTAAGCATAAAGCATCACCTCCCTCAAGGAAACATGAGCGTCACCGCGCCCGACGTCGAAATAAGACCGCCGAAGGCAACGAACGCCATGCTGAGTATGCTCGCCGATATGAGCGTGATCGGGAAACCTCTGAACGGCTTCGGTACGGCGTCCAAATCCATCTTCTCGCGCACGCCCGCAAGGAGCATAATCGCAATGAGGAAGCCCACGCCGCTGAACGTACCGTTGAGGAATGCTTGAAGCAAGCTTATGCCGCTTGCAACGCCGTAGGTGTCGATGTTGAGTATCGCAACGCCGAGAACAGCACAGTTTGTTGTGATAAGAGGAAGATATACGCCGAGTGCGCTGTAAAGAGCGGGCATATACTTTTTGAGCACCATTTCGATGAGTTGCACGAGCGCGGCAATGACGAGAATAAACGCAATGGTTTGCAAATATTCTACACCGAGCGCAACAAGTGCTTTTTGCACGCACCAGGTTATGACGCTCGCAACACCCATAACGAAGGTGACCGCAAGTCCCATTCCGAGAGCCGTGTCCGTCTTTTTGGAAACGCCGAGGAACGGGCATATACCGAGAAACTGACTGAGGACGAAGTTGTTGACGAACATCGCTCCGATTATAAGCAAAAAGTATTCCATCATTCAGCCTCCCCTTCTTTTTGTTCGAGCGCGGATTTCGCGTTTTCGATATTCTGTGCAGCTTTTTCCGCTTCGAGTTGTTTCTTTTTCGCTCTTTGGTCGCTCACCAGATTGACGAGTGCCATCGCAAGACCGAGCGTCAAAAATCCGCCTGCGGGAAGAACGAATATCGCAAGCGAATAATCTCTTGCCGCGCCGAGCGATATGCCGAATGTCAGAGAGCCGAGCGAGCCTGCAAATATCGTGCCGCTGCCGATAAGCTCTCTCACGAAGCCGAGGCAGGTGAGCGCAAGCGTAAAGCCAAGTCCCATGCCCAAACCGTCGAGAATGCTGTCGCCCACTTTGTTTGAGCTTGCAAAAGCTTCCGCTCTTGCCAGAATGATGCAGTTGACGACGATAAGCGGCAAATATATACCGAGCGCGCTGTAAAGCGTCGGGATAAACTTTTTGAGTATCATTTCAAGCAACGTAACGAAAGTTGCGATGATGAGGACGTATGCGGGGATACGCACTTTGTCGGGGATAACCTTTCTCAAAAGAGAAACGAGAGCGTTGGAGCAGATGAGTATAAGCGTTGCCGCAAGTCCCATGCCCAAGCCGTTGAACGCGCTTGTGGTGATTGCCAGCGTCGGACACATGCCGAGAACGAGTCTGAACGTCGGGTTTTGCGCGAATATACCGTTTGATACGATTTGAAGTTTAGAATTGCTCTTCATATCACGCCTCCTCGATATATGTTCTGTACGCATACACCGCCGCCGCTATCGCATTGTGATATCCCGTCGAAGTATACGTTGCCGAACTCACCGCACTAACCTCGCCTTCCTGAAGGTCGGATTTGTTTTTTACGAGTTCAAGTTTCTTTATGGTTTTCAAATCCAAGCCGACGTACTTCGACTTGTTGGCTTTTTCGACCTTGTCGAAGTAGCCTGCCGTTTCGCCCTGCTCGTAAACCGAAATATCTTTGATAATGCCGTCTTTGTCTACAAACACAAGCAGTTCGATAGAACCGTCTTTTGCGCCGCCACCCACCGTGTAGTAGCAATATCCGACAACTTCATCGCCGTTTTTCGCCACAAAGCAAGATTCCACGTAATTGTTTTTGTCGTAGTCGTAGGACGCGAGTTTTTCATCCTTGACGGACGTTTCCGAGCCGAAAGCCGCCGTACATTTGTCTGCGATAACTCCGTCGGGATCGACGTAAGTCACCCAGTTGACGATTCCGAGCAAAAGTCCTGCGACAAGCGCAATGACGGTGAGCACCAACGTACATTTTGCAACGTCGCCGAGCTTGAATTTCTTTTTGTTCTTTTCCTTTTGAGAATCCTCTTGCGCTACGTCCGCTTTTACGTCCGTTGCATCCGCCTTCACGTCGGATACGACCTCGTCCGCTTTTTGTTGCTCAGGTGTAGCGACGTTTTCCTCGGTGGATTCCACTTTTGTTTCCTCGTTTGAAATCGAGGCATTTTTCAACGTTTCGTCAGTCATTTTTGCCTCCTTCCAAAGCTTCTTTGTTTTTGCTCTTGACAAGTTTTGCCACATTGAGTTTCTTCGGTGCACCGAACACTCTCGGCATAATCTTGTCGAGCAAAGGCGTGAGTATGTTCATAAGCAATATCGCAAAAGACACTCCCTCGTTCATAGTGCCGAATTTTCTGAATATAACCGTCAAAAAGCCGAGCCCCACGCCGTATATCACGACCGCAAGACAAGACTTTGGCGAGGTCGCATAGTCGGTTGCCATAAAGAATGCGCCGAACATAAGACCGCCGCCGAGAAGGTACGTCCAGATGTATTCGCCGACGTAACCCGTGTTTGCAAAGAATATTGCTGTAAACACGACCACCGAGCCGATGTAAAGTGCGGGGATACGCCAGTCGATAACTCTGCGAACGAGCAAATACACGCCGCCGATGAGGATTGCAAGCGTGCTGACCTCGCCCGCGCTTCCGCCGATACGTCCGAGGAACATATCCAAAGCGTTAAGCCCTGCTGCAGGATTCGAACCGTTTGCAATCGAGCTTTTTACGCCTGCCATAGGCGTTGCGCTCGTGATTGCGCTGATGTCGATGTCAACGGCGTGTCCGAAGAACGAGAACAGATTTGCGCCGTTGTCAAGAGTGATGGGAGATACGAAACTCGTCATAACGCCCGTCCAGCACAAAAGCAGGAAGATACGAGCGGTGATTGCAGGGTTTGCGAAGTTTTTGCCGATGCCGCCGAAGAGCATCTTGACGATGACGATTGCAAAGAATCCGCCCACGATAGGCACGTAAAACGGCACGACGGGCGGCAGATTGAGCGAGAGTATCATACCCGTAACGACCGCCGACAAATCGCCCACGCTTTGAAAGCGTTTGCCGATGACGTTGAAAAGCCATTCCGAGAAAACGCAAGTGCCGACGCACAAAATCATCATGCAAAGCGGATAAAATCCATAAAGCAAAACGCTTGCAATCGTCGCGGGGATAAGCGCGATGATGACGTCGAGCATCATCTTTCTCGTGGTGAACGTGGTTGATATATGCGGGGACGACGAAACTATGTATTTTGCCATATCACTTTATCCCCCTTGCTTTGATTTCTTTTTTCGCAAGGCGCATAGCCTGAACGAGCGGACGCTTTGCCGGGCACGAATACGAACATGCGCCGCATTCTATGCAGTTGAGCACTCCCATTTTGAAAGTGCTTTCGAAGTCGTCTTTTTCAACCGCTTTTTCGATTTCTCTCGGCACGAGGGACATCGGACAGTTGATGATGCACTTGCCGCAACTTATGCACGGCGTCGTAGGATTGAGGTTGAACTCTTTGTCCGTCATAAACAACAAGCATGACGAACCTTTGGTGCAAGCAGGAGTCAAAGACGCTTGCGCAAATCCCATCATAGGACCGCCGCTGACGACTTTTCTTGTGAGTTCCTCGCTCTTGTTGCCTCGGCACACGTCGTAAATGTATTGATACTGCACGCCGTTGCGCACCCAGAAATTGCCTCTCTTTTTTACGCCGCCGCCCGATACGGTCATTGCGCGCTTGTAGCAAGGTTCGCCTTCGTACACCGCTTTTGCGATTGCGTACGCAGTGTGAGCGTTGCACACCACGCAGCCCACTTTTGCGGGAAGCTCGCCCGTTGGTACGATTCTGTGCGTGGTTGCGTAAATAAGTTGTTTTTCCGCGCCTTGCGGATATTTCGCTTTGAGGCGCATGACGTCCACGTTTTCGGGAACTATGTCGGCAAGATGCTTGATTGCAAGCGGTTTGTTTGCCTCGATACCGATATAAGCATGGTTTATTTCAAGCGCGGTGAGCAAAAGCTCAACGCCTTTCAGAACGGTGTCCGCCTCTTCCATGAAAAGACGATAGTCGCAAGTAATGTACGGCTCGCACTCCGCTCCGTTGATAATGAGCGTGTCAACTTTGTCTTTGGGCATAAGTTTGACGTGCGTTGGGAAAGTCGCGCCGCCCATACCTACGATGCCGGCGTCCTTCACTCTCTTGATAATGTCGTCTTTTGTGGGATTTTTGAGAGGAGGAAGAGTGCGCTTTGTGTACAAATAATCGTTTTCGATTTCGATATGCGTCGCTTCGCCGCCCGTTGCGGTGGGAAGAGTGCAAATGCTCTTAACCGTACCCGATACCGAAGAAAACACGTTTGCCGAAACAAATCCGTTCGCCTCGCCGATGAGTTGTCCCTCGTCAACGTGGTCGCCGACGGCTACGACTGCCTTTGCAGGTGCGCCGATATGTTGCGACAAAGAAACGAAAACCCTCTCAGGCGTCGGAAACTGCTCAAGAGGTACGTCTTTTGTAAACTTGTTCGCCGGCGGATGTATTCCTCGACGAAAAGTCCTAAGCGGAATTGTCATAACGAAAAGTCCTTCAAGTCCTTTAATAAATAATTGTGAGTTAATTATACATTAGAAAAGTTACAATGTAAATACCCCTTTTTTGATTTTTTAAGGTTTTTTAACCTCTTTTACGATTTTAGCGGCGAGAGAAAACACTGCCACCAGCACCAAAAATCCTCCGAAAAGTTTTTTGAGCAGATCCCCGTTTGCTTCGCTTGCCCAAAACGAGCAAAAAACACATGCCGCGAGCGAGGGTAAAAGCATGAAAATCAGGTTGTCTTTTCTTATCAAACCGTTTTTTGCATGCACCAAAAGAGCGGCGCTGCCCGACGGCAAAAAGGCGATTAGATTTGCGAATTGCGCAGTGATTTGTTCAACCCCCATCACAAGCACGAGTATGGGCAAAGTGAGCGTACCGCCACCCATTCCCATACCTGCAAGCACACCGCCCAAAACGCCTGCCAACACAAAATACAAAAATTGCATATTCACCTCATATTGATACATAAGCGACACTTTATCGGTTGAATTTTATCGATAAAATGCCGTTTTAGTCAAAAATCATTTTAAATCCGGCAAACGTCATAAGCGCGTAAAACAAGAAAGACAAGGCGTTGGGCGAAATCTTTTTGAGGAATAACGCGCCCAGAATTCCGCCTATCGTAACTCCTATTACGACGGGCAAAATCACTTCTTTTCGATAGTTTCCTCCGATGGCGTAAACGATTGTCGAAACGAGGCACAAGGGCAAAATCACAGCGATTGCCGTGGCGTGTGCGCTCTTTTCGTCAAGGCCGCAAATATAATTAAGACACGGCACGGCAAGCATACCTCCGCCCGCCCCGAAAAGTCCGTTGACAATACCTATGAATATAGAACAAAAGCACGTCAAAATCTTCTTTTTTACGGATAAAGTTTGCGCTTGTAGGTCATATTTGAAATAGTTTTGCGCACTCGGCGCACCGATATAGATATTATTCTGCACGAATTTAGTTTTATTAATTTGCGCGAAAATATGAATTTCGATTGCCAAAATATTGTTTTTGTATTAGGATAAGAAAGCATATTGATTTATATGGTGCGCGTATATATGCGTGCGACGTGTATTTCAAACATCAATCGGACGCAAGTCCAAGCAAAATAAATCTCTTTATAGGTTTGGTATGAACAAGAAGAAATTTGCAGTATTAGCACTATTGATGATCGCACTTGTCGTGCTTTCTTCGGCAATGCTTGTCGCTTGCAACAAAAACGGCGACAACAACGATTCCGACAACAAAACGACGACGATCGAAGCCACCAAGGGACTTCTCATCTCCAACGGCGACTTCAAAGTCGTTGACACATCCGTCAAGACTTACCCCCGCACACTCACTTCGTGGACGGGTGGCAAAACTTACTCCTCCGGCAACTACAAGGACGACGTAACCGCAGGCGCAATCAGCCTCGACAAAGCCCTTTACGACGCCAACAAGAGCAAGTGGAACGATAACGACGATGTTCTTTACAACAAGCTTATCGCAGGCGGAAGATACGGCGTTGACGACAAGGTCAAAAACGCACTTATGGTCTACATGCCCGAAGAATCCGAAAAGGACGGCAAGAAAGTGCACGGCCCGACGGCTTACGGCTACACTTCCACCTCTTTCACCATCTCCAAGGGCGGTTACTACAAGCTCTCGGTGGACGTGTTGACTCACAACATCAAGGGTACGGACAAGGGCACTCCCGGCGCGCGTATTTACGTCAGCTCCAACACTTATGCGGAATACGAAGCAATCAACACCAACGGCGAGTGGAAAACTTACACCTTCATCATCGAAGGTTCTCCCTCCTCCGCATCCACGCTCAACGTGATGCTTGCGCTCGGCAAATACTCCACCTCTTACACCACCGGTCTTACCACCGGTTATGCGGTGTTTGACAACCTCAGCCTCACCAAACTCGACAACGGCGACGAATACAAAGCGGCAGTCGAAAGCGAAAAAACCGCAACCGATCTTTCCGCTCTCACCACGAGAACGGCAACCCTCAAAACTTCCAACGGACGCTTTGATTTCGGCACGACCACTCTTTCCTCTTCGGGCACGCCGAACGGTTGGTCTCTCGTGACGGGCAACAGCGGCAACAACGATTCCGCTCCGTCCTCTCTCGGTTACAACGCAGTCATCGACGTAAGCAAATTTGCCGATAACTACGAAAAATATTCGACAACCTACTACACCAAGGCGAACTCCACTGCGGAAAAACGTTCCTACGTCCCCGCAAGCAGCCTCGAAGCAATCACTGACGCAATCCAAAATCTTCCGACGTCCGCAGTAGGCACAAACGTCTTTATGCTTTCGCAACAACTTATGACTGCGCAAGGCATCAAGTCCTCTCGTTCAATCACCATTGAAAAGAACAAGACCTACGCTCTTTCCATCAACGTTTATACCTATGGTATTCACGGTGCGGGCGCATCTTTGGTGCTTTCGGGCAGCGACGGCAAGGACATCACCATCAAAGGTATCTCTTCCAACCCCTCCGAAAAAACTTATATCGGCGGTCAGGCTATCGACTCCAACAGTTATGAGGACGGCGCGGTCGATCCCGGTCAAACCACAAACGGATGGAAGACTTACACCTTCTATATCCAAGGCAACCAATTCAAAGATTTCAGCTACAACATGACGTTATGGCTCGGCACGGAAGGCACTTCCAGCAACAAGGCTGTCGAATACACCAACTGGGGTTCGGACAAGACTCAAACCACATACACCGCAAACGGCACGTTTGCAAACGGATGGGTGTTTGTTGACGAACTCAACCTTGCGGAAATCGAAAACCTCCCCACCGCAGGCAGCGGCATCGAAGCAAGCAACGCAAATCAAACTCTCGACTTGGCAGTTGCAGGCAAAACCGACTATCAAGGTCTTATCGTTGACCTTACAAGCTCCAACATGCTTGCAGACATCCTCGAAGCAGGCGACGCAACCTACCCCGAAGGCATCGGACAACTCGGCGCAGGCATCCCGAAGGAATGGGTGCCCAGCTTTGACACGACCAACGCAAAGAACCCGATTGTCAAAGGCCTCATTTCTCACGGCGTGATCAACCTCGGCGAAGAAGGCACTCCCGCAGCGCCCTACTCAATCGTCGACACTCGCGCATACCAAATCAAAGCAAGCGGCGACAGTCGTTATGAAATCGAAACTGGCAAAATCACCATCGAGAAAAACAAATTCTATCGCTTCTCTGTTTGGGTAAAAACAGAAGACGTCAAAGATACGAGCGGCGCATACGTTTCTCTCGTCAAGAAAGGCGACACCGTCAAAGACGATTCGACTTTGACAACGTTCTCTCAAATCAACACCAACTCCGACAAGGACGGCTTCGACCCCTACCTCAACAATTGGTGCGAACTCACCATGTTTGTCAAGGGCAGTGAGAAAGAAGACACCGACGTCACATTGAAGTTTGCTCTCGGCACGGGCGATCGCTGGGCATCTAGCACTCTCACGAGCGGTTCTATGTACGTTGCAAACGTCAACGGCGCAGAAATCACTCAATCGGTATACGACAGTGCAAGCACGGGAACTTATGTCAAAACCGTAAACCTTGCTTCCGCTTCGTCAAGCTACACCTTCACAAACGGTGCGTTCGACGATTACGACACCAAGGACGAGAACCTCGAAAGCGGCAAATCTCTCAAAGAACAATCTATCGCGGCAACTCCTTCCAACTGGACGTTCAGCGACAAGACTTTGAAGCCCAACACCTCCGATTCCAAACTCGTTGCAGGTACGATTGCTTTGAGCACGGACGACAACAAGTCATTTGCGCACTCCCATCAAACGACGACGGTGTTCCCCAACGTGAACGCAAGCGTGTTTGACAATCTCTACGGCAACTTCTACGACGAGAACACCGACCTCAACTCCTTCCCCGGAAAGAAAGCTCAACTTCTCGCAATCGGTTCAAACGACGGCACGACGGCTTATGCGGCAGGCTTCTCTTCAAACAGCGTGACACTCTCTGCAAACAGCTACTATGCGCTCTCCGTGTATGCAAGAACAATCGGCAACACCAAATTCTCGGTGTTCCTCACCGGTGAATCTTCCGTTGACTCCGACAGCAGCGAAAGCCCGTTTGTAGTGACAAGCTCCGATGCAGAGTGGACAAAATACACCTTCTACATCCGCACCGGTCACGCAAGCGTTTCCGTCAAGCTCAATCTCTGGCTCGGTCAAGACGTCAAGTACGGCACACATGCCGCGAGCGAGGACGATGCAAAATCCAACGGTACCGTTTTGTTCGACAACGTCACCTACAACACCATCGACGAGGACAAATACGAAGCAGCAACCTCTGACACTACAAATCACAAAATCTCCTTCCTCACCGATAGCTTTGACTCGCTCTCGTCCACCGTCGAATCGAGAAAGAGCCTTTCCACCCCCAGCGGATGGACGGGCAGCGTAAGCGGCACGACTTCTTCAAAATCTACCAAGAGCGGCATCGTTTATGCGGATCGAAACTTCTACGAAGTGGAAACCGTTGACAGCGTTGACTATGCTCGCATCCTCGGTGCGGACTACACCGTCGACAGCGACAAAGCAACTCCCACCAACGAAGAAATCGCAGCTGCAAAAGCAGACTCAAGATTCGAAGGCAAATCCGATGACGAAATCATCGCAACCCTCAAAGAAGAAAAAGTCGTCAAACTCAAAAAGGAAAATTGGATTCCCGTCAGCGAACTTGCCGCTCACAGCGGAAATCAAATGCTTGTGATCAACAACACCGAAAAGAGCGCATACACATACACAAGTTCTTCCCTCACTCTCAAAGAGGCCTCCTTCTATGAAGTGTCCGTTTGGGTGAAAACTTACGGTATGTCCTCCGACGATGACATCAGCGGCGCAAACATCGAGCTTTATCTCGGCTCTGCAAACGAATCCGACAAGCCCTTCTCCTTCACCGCAATCAAGGCGAACGACGGTTGGACGAAATACACCTTCTACGTCAAGACGATGGACGACGACGTGACGAGCGTCACCGTCAAACTCTCCCTCGGCAAGTACGAGTCCGAAACCGTTGACGGCGCAACAAAGGTCACGGGCATCACAAGCGGATACGCAATGTTCGACGACGTAACCGTCAAGACCGTTGACGAAAGCGTTTACGACGGCGCAACCGAAGGCGACACAGTGCTCAAACGTCAAGTTTCCAACGAAACTTCCGGCAAGGGCGACGATGACAACAACGGCGGCAACGAAACTCCCTCCAAGACCTTCAACACCGAAGCTTTGTGGTGGATGGTGCCCACGATAGTTCTTGCAGTGCTCATCATCGTGGTTGTGATCGTCTATATCGTGCGCAAGGTCAGAAAGCCGATTGCAAAGAAGAAAGAAAAGAAAGCGGCATCACCCGTTGAAACTCCTTCCCTCGATGCAAAGCACAACAAGTACGACGACAATAAAGAATAATCGCCGATAAAGCAAAACGCTCGCAAGCAAAAACTTGCGAGCGTTTTTTTATAAAAACATACGGAACATAAAAATATTTACGGAGCGCAACTTTCATTTCGGGAGATATAAGTTCCGTTTTATATTCTTATATAATTAAATATAAGTTGTTTTCATATTATTCAATATGAACAAAACGGCAAAATCTTTCGGCATAGTCACAAGTTTTTCGGTTGCGACAAGGCTTGCTTCTTTCATTTTCAAGATGTGGATGTCGCGCTCGCTAGGCGCGGAAATCGTCGGACTTTATCAAATTGCGCTCAGCACTCTCTTGATGCTCTTTACAATCACCGCAGGCGCACCGACAGTGCTCTCGCGCAAGATTGCGGAAGCAAGCGGAAACCTCAAAAAACAAAATTCGCTTGCAACTGCTTCGATGATTATGGGGCTTTGCATATCGGCGGCAATCTGTGCACTGTTTTTCGGGCTGGGAAAGAAAATATCTCCCCTGTTTTCAAATCCCGACTGCTTGCCTATTTTCTTCATTATGCTTCCCACCCTTTTGACGTCAACGCTGTATGCGTCTTTGCGAAGTTGGTTTTGGGGGCGCAAGAAATTCGTTGCGTTTTCGTCCACCGAACTTGTCGACGAAATCGTCAAAATCGTGCTTTCAATCGTATTTACGGGCGGTTTGCTCTCTTGGCTCGACGGCGCGCAAAGCATTGCTTTGGCAATGACGATTTCCGACCTTGCGTGCGTAGTAATTTTGATAATACTGTTTTTCCTATCGGGCGGACGATTGACAAAACCGAGCGGATTCAAGGATTTGACGCTCAAAACAATTCCCCTTTCCGCAACGCGTATAATCACGTCTTTGGGCGCGTCTTTGACCGCCTATATTCTGCCCAAAATGCTTGTAAAATCGGGACTTACGCTTGCGGAAGCGACGGCGCAGTACGGCAGAGTGTCGGGCATGGCTCTTCCGCTCATCATGGCGCCCGTGGCGTTTATAAGCGCGCTGTCCGTGGTGTTTGTTCCCGACGTTGCCGAATCGCGCTCAAAAGGCGATATGGACGCCGTGCGTGCGAAAATGGCAACCTCTATGCTGTTTGCAATCGTCATTGCGTGTTTGTTTTTTGCGGTTTATTTGCCGCTCGGGCAAAGCCTCGGTCTACTTCTTTTCAAGGACAAGGAAGCCGGCAAATTCGTGTCTTACTGTTCGTTTATGCTCTTTCCAATCGCCACGGCGCAAGCGACCACACCTATGCTAAACTCGCTCGGCAAAGAGCAAAACACACTTCTCAACACGATTGTGGGAGCGGTGGCAATGATTCCGTGCGTGCTGTTTATGCCAAAATACATAGGCGTGTACGCAATGGCGCTCTCAACCGGCACTTGCTTTTTGCTCATTGCGATTTTAAATCTGATAGTCCTCAAAAAAGAAGTCGGCTCGTTTATCAACCACAAGAAAAACGTGCCTATGATTTTGCTTTCCGTTCCGCTTGCCGTTACGGGACTTTTCGCGGCGAAACTGCTTTGCAATTATGCCGACTATATCACCGCAATCGTGGTTGTGGGCGTGTACGTACTTTTCTTTTTCTTCCTCATCGTATCCGCTTTCAATGTGGTTGACGTCACCGCTTGCGTCAAAATGTTTGCTCCAAGCCATGAAAAACCCGCAAAAATCACGAGAAAAACACATAAAAAACGCAAGGAAAAACGTGAAAAATCGCTATGCGATTTCAAGAGTAAGCACCATACGCGCGCAAAGGCGCATAAGTGTGGTTTGCAAAAATCGAGAGGAGCAAAAACGCCCAAATCCGCAAAATCGGCATAAAAAACACGCCTTGTATGCAAACTATGCGTATGCTGAATTTGTTTATAAGGTGTTTGATTTTATACTTCGTTTTGCTCATCGCCATGCGGCTTATGGGCAAACGACAGCTGGGAGAGTTGCAACCCTTCGAACTTGCGATAACGCTTGTGGCAAGCGACCTTGTGTGCATACCTATGGCGGACTCGTCAATTCCCATTTTGTACGGAATAATTCCCGTTTTTTCGCTGTTTTTGGTGCATATCATCATCACAAAACTTGCCACGAAAAGCATCAAATTCCGCAAATTTCTCAACGGTAAGCCTATTATCATCATACAAAACGGCAATATTATGCCCGACGTCATGAAAGAGTTGAATCTCAACATCGACGACATTATGGAAGCGTTGCGCGGCGCGGGATGCTTCAATCCATCCGAAGTCGAATACGCAATTCTCGAAACCAACGGCAATATGAGCGTGTTGCAAAAGTCGGCAAACAGACCGCTCTCTCCCTCCGACGTGCAACTAAATCCTCCCAAAGCCGAAATCCCCGTCACCGTCATTATGGAAGGGGAATTCGTTGCGGAAAACGTTGCGACGCTAGAGGGTAACGTCAAAGAGGACGTGCTTGCCTATCTCAACGATATAGAGATGAAGCAAGAGGACGTACTCGTGCTTTTGCTTGCAGGGCAAGACGTTTTCATCCAGCCGTATAAGGGACACTTTATCACCGCAACGATAAACTCAAGTGCAGATTCAAGCGACGACGGCAACGGTTGCAACAACGATAGCAACAACGATAGCAACGGCGATTGCGAGCAGCAAAATTCTTGTGCGGAAAAGCAAGACGAGCTTTGCGATTCGCAAAAAGCGGACAAAGCTTTTTCTCTATTTCACGGAGGCGAAAAGCAATGAAAAAAGTTGTGCTTGCAATCGTAATTCTTGTCATAATCGTAACGGGCGGAGTGCTTGAAGATTTTTATATTCACAAGACTTTTTCCTCTCTAAACGAAAAGCTCGTATCTCTTGAAAACTCCATAAAATCGCAGAGCGACGACTGCATCGACAAAGCGAACGAGATATTCGACTGGTGGGAGACAAAGCGTATGTATATGGAATTGTTTGCATTTTCGCCCGATGTTCGTTCGTTCTCCGTCGCACTTGCCGAAACACAAGGCTCGATCGAATGTGAGGACTATCAGAACGCACTGTCCAAGTGCCGCTCGCTCATAGTTATGGCAGACAACATCAAACGCCTTTTGGACTTCAATGCCGAGGATATAATATAAGCAAGGATATCAAAAACGCCACTCCGATATGCGTATTTTTGCATATCGGGTATCCTCGTTTTCGTGTATGCACATATGCGCACTTTTGCATATGGTATCACCTTAACATGTCCTTCAAATCATAAATATCGCCTGCGCCGATCATCAGAATCACGTCATGTGATTTTGCGCGACTTTTTACGAAATCAATAGTTGATTGCGCTCCTTTGAGAAGATAAACGCCTCGTTTGCGATATTTGTCGAAAATTGCATTGAACAACACATCGCTGTCTACGCCGTCGGAGAGTATTTCTCGCGCGGCATACGTAGGCATAATCGCAACGGTTTTGACACCGTTCCGTTTTGCACCCAATATGCTTGCGAAATCGGCAAGATACGCCTTTGTTCTCGAATACGTGTGCGGCTGAAAAACGACCATGATTTTGCCGAGATTTCGCGCACGTTTTATCACCTCGGCAATTTCGCTCGGATGATGCGCAAAGTCGAAATATACTCTCGTTTTGCCGATGTCGTCGGCGCGCTCGAAACGTCTTTTCACGCCTTGATAACTTTCAAGCGCATGTACGCAGTTTTCAAAGTTCAATCCGCAAGCAACGCCTGCGGCAATTGCGAACGTCGCGTTTTTATAGTTGTATTCCCCCTCGTCTTTCAATTTGAGCTTGACGATTTTTTTGCCGTCGGACACCATTGCGCCGTCTGCCTTGAAAAAGCACTGTATTCTTTTCTCTTTGCCGTTTTCAACGCACACGCAAAACGAGTTTTTGCTATTTTGTTTTTTCGTTTTGTCAATGAGTTCGAGGTTGTTTTCGCAAACGATTTTTACACTGCTTTTTTGCAAAAACTTTGAAAAAGTCGCTTTGACGCTTTTCAAATCATCGTAGCAATCGGGATGATCGCATTCCGCATTAAGCACCACGCTTACACGGGGATCGAGCGCAAGCAAATTGCGTTTGTACTCGCACGCTTCGCACAAAAATACGCAATCTTTCAAATCTTCGATTTGACTTACACCCGTATTGTTGACGTAATTTGAAAATTCTATACTTTCACCGCCTATCATTGCGGCAAATTTCACGTCGTTTTGTTTGAGAATATGCGCGAGCATAGCGGTTGTCGTGGTTTTGCCGTGCGTGCCTGCGATTGCGACCCTTTGTCCGAACAAGTTTGAAACCCGCGCCAAAAATTCGTGCCTTTCAAAAACGGGAATATCCTTTTCTCTCGCTTTTGCTATTTCGGGATTATCGCTCGGAATTGCCGAAGAAAACACCAAAAAATCCGCATTTTCAAGCTCGAAAAAGTCGGGATTTTTGCCGAGTTTCGCACCGTTTTTTATAAGTTCGTTGCACAATCCGTTGATTTTTGCGTCGCTGCCGCTAATCTGTATGCCGAAATCCGCAACGAATTTCGCAAGCGCGTTCACCCCGACTCCGCCTATCCCGACAAAATACCCTCTTTTTGCTTTTGACAAATCCATATTTCAATATATGAAACAAAACGTCGATTGCAACACTTTGTTCACGTTTGCGTTTTCGGTTTTATCGCCGTTTGGTTGCAACTTTCACACGCAAAAATGCTTGTTTTTTTCTCAAAATTCCGCTGCGTTTTGTCATATATAATCAACATAAACATTAAATTTGTGCTGTTTTGTTTCATTTTTTAAAATATGTATTGTTTATTTTCATACAAAGTGTTATAATATTCAAAACATACCAGGAGGGAGATATGGAACTTTCGGACGTAAAAATCAGACTTGTAAATCAAGACGGCAAACTCAAAGGGGTTGCGTCCCTTGTTATTGACGGTTGTTTTGCCGTGCACGACATCAAAATCGTAGAGGGAGAAGGCGGAGTTTTCGTTGCAATGCCGTCAAGAAAAACGCCGGACGGCGAATACAAGGACATCGTCCACCCCATAAATTCGCAAACGCGCGAACTTTTCAAAAACAAAGTGCTTGAAGCCTATCGTCTGGCACTCGAAGAAGAACAATAATTTTTGTTTCAAACGCTATTAAATCGTCAAAAACAGATATCCGTCAATCGACGCATACATGCCAGTCGAGCCGACGCATATTCACCGCCCCGACGGATATGTTTTTGCATATCGTCATATGGGCATATTCGCATATGAACGCGCGTCGTTTTTCGCAAATAATATTTTTGCTCATATGCGCACTTGAAGTTGACAAAAAACAACGCCTGCAAATATTTGCAAGCGTTGTTTTTTGTTGATTTCTTGCGATTTTATCGTGTACTTACGCCAATTTTTGCAGTCGCACTCCCCCTAATCAGAAGTTTGCGGGATGTTCGTCAAGCGCAAGCGTGCCGCCGGGATTGAGCGTATTGTTGGGATCGAAATACGCTTTGAGTGCCTTGAACACTTTGAGTTGCTCGCTTCCGATCGAGCCTTCGAGGAAGGGCGCAAAAAGTTTGCCGATGCCGTGATGGTGCGAAAGCGCGGCACCCGACTTCATGATTGCTTCCAAAATGGAGCTGTGATACTTTCTGAAAGCGTCGAGATCGGTGGTCTTGATGATGAAGATGAAGTATAGATTTGCGCCTTGCGGATAACTGTGCGAAATGTGGCAAGTGCAAATTGCGTTAGGCCATGCTTTGACGACTTTCCTGACCTCGTCGTGAACTTTGGGCATATTGTCCCAATTGACCGCGCACTCGAGCGTGTCGATGATGATGCCGTAGTCCTGAATGGTGTCGCGAAGATACGGATCGGAAAATCTGCCATGCTCCCATGACGTCGCGACATAACCTGTGAGATACAGTCCGTGATACTTTCTTGCAATCTTGCGGATGTTGCGATAGATGTTTCTTTGCAGTCCGCTTTCGCCGTCGCAGAAGCCGAGAAGCAAGCATCTGGAATGTTGTTTGTAGCCCTTTGCCGCAAGGAGCGGTTCAAGCGGAGAACCGATGATTCCGTACATATGCGACATCATATCCGTTTCTTCGGCGTCGGAAAGACGGAATGCCGACGGATGTCCGAATTCACCTTGCATAACCTCTCTCATAACTGCCATGCCGTCCTCCCACGTCGGGAACATAAACGAGAACTTTTTGTGCTTTTTGGAGAGGTTGAACACTTTGAGCGTAACCTCGGTGAGGATACCGAAGCAACCTTCGCTGCCCATCATGATTTGGTCGATGTCCGGTCCCGTTGCCTTTCTCGGTGCGCCGTCCGATTTGATTACGCCGATGGGTGTGACGTACTCTTGTTTAAGCACGATGTCCGCCGCACAGCCGTAATAGGTGGAGTTTTGCCCGGAACCTCTCGTGACAACCCAGCCGCCTACGCAGGAATACTCGAAAGATTGCGGGAAGTGTCCGCAAGTGTAACGCTTTGTCGTGCCGAAATTTTCGGGCGCATGATTGAGGATGTCTTCGAGTTGCGGACCACTGATACCGGGTTGAACGGTGATGGTTTGGTTGACTTCGTTGAAAGCGATGACTTTGTTGAAGTTTTTGCTGATGTCGATCATGATGTTGGGGCTGACCATAGGTTCCGTGCCGCGTGTAACCGACGAGCCGCCTGCGTGCACGTACACCTTGATTCCGTTGTTGTCCGCATACTTGACAAGGCTTTCGATTTGCGCTTTGTCGGTGGGATAAACGACGATGTCGGGCACGTTTTCGACAATACCTTTTCTCAATCTCATGATGTCGATCATGGTTTTGCCGTATGCAAGGCGCACTCTTTCAAAGTCGTCTGTGGTTGCGTTGTCGGGGCCGACGATAACCGTGATTGCCTCGATTTGCTCCTTTGTGAGCGCGCTTTCAACGTGCACGTCAACAAGCTGTTCGCCCGTGTCGACCATGACTTTGAAATCGTCGTCGCTCAAAGAGAATATGCTTTTGATAAGTTTGTAAAGACCTTCTTTGGGGGCTTTATACTTGTTGGGATCGCCCCATTTCATGATGGAACGGAAGGATCTGGGATTGGGTGCTTCGGTGATCCATTTGGGTTCGTAGTCTTTGTAGGGTTTTGACATAGTTTTCCTCCAAACTGCCGTTTTATCTGTCGAAAATTGTCGGATAAAACCGCGATTTATTCATATTTTGTATTTTTTATTATTTGTTCTCTTCCGCTTTCGCTTCACGGAGAATATGTTTCAAATCGTCGTAAAGACGCTTGTTGTTGGGATAAATTCTGCGATATATTCTGCTGTACAATTTTTCATAGAGCGCATGCTCTTTCATATCGGGCTTAAACTCTGCCGCAACGTGGACCATGTTTTTTGCCGCCTCTTCGAAGGACTTGTAAACTCCGAGCCCCGTGAACGCGGTGATTGCTGCGCCGAGCGAAGACGTTTCGTAGGTTTGCGCACGCCTTACGGGAATACCCATAATATTTGACGTGATTTGGCAAATCTCGTCGCTTTCGCTTCCGCCACCCGAAACCGCGATAAACTTGACGTCGATTTTGGTTTTACGCTGTATGGACAAAAGTCCGTCGTAAAGTCCGTAGGCAATACCCTCGATGATTGCTCTGTAAATGTGGATTCTCGTATGGCAATCCGCAAAGCCGAGGATTGCGCCTCTTGCCGTGGGATGCTTGATACCGGGCGTCCAATATGGTTGAAGAATTAGACCTTCGCAACCTGCCGGGACGTCTTTGAGGTGTCTGTTCAAAAGCTCCTCCGCAGAAATGCCGATTTCTTGCGCCTCTTTGACTTCCTTGTGAGCAAACTCGTTTTTGAACCAGGATATCATCCAGTATCCGCGATAAATCTCTATTTCGGGGTTATACTTGCCGGGCAGCACCGCGGGATATGTAGGCACAAACGGCTCGGTTTCGATATACTTGTCGGTGGTCATCTGCACGGTTGCCGTCGTGCCGAGCGACAACGACGCTCCCGTTGAATCCACGCATCCCGATCCCAACGTTTCGCAGCCCTTGTCCGAGCCGGATGCTATAACGGGTGTTCCTTCCTTGATGCCGAGGTCGAGGCTTGCCTCTTTTGTTATGTAGCCGACAATCTCACCCGGTTCAATGAGATCGCACATGTTCTCCGCTTTGAGGTCGAATATGGGAGCGGTGATTGCCTTTGGCGACTGCCACGTTTTGTTTTTGTAATCGAACGGAATGTGCCCGATTTGGTTTGCGACGGAATCTTTCATAACGCCCGTAAGACGATATGTAATCCATCCCGAAAACATCAAAAACTTGTGCATTTTCGCCCATACTTCCGGCTCGTATTCGTGCACCCAGTTGCATGCCGACGCTTTGCATTGCGCCGCCGCAAGGTCGTATAGGTTGAGCATACGAAGAAGTGATTTGAAGCCTTTGCCGAATCTCGTTTTGTCGGCGTCCTTGACTTCTCTTTGGTCAAGCCACAAGATGATGTCGCGAAGGGGATTGCCCTCTTTGTCAACGACAACCGCAGTGTCGCGTATCGTGGTGACGGCAACGCCTTTTATGTCTTCCCAAAGCTCCGAGCATTGCTCTTTGAGTCCGTTGGTGGCTTCTTTGAGCCTATCCCAGTAAAATTCGGGAGTTTGCTCCGCCCATCCTATTTCCTTTGAAAAGTACGGCTGTTTGAAGTGGACTTTCATTTTGCCGTAGTCCTTGCCGTGCTTGTCGAAAAGCATGGCGCGCACGCTTTGCGTGCCGAAATCGATTGTTAGTACAAGTGGTTCTCTCATAATTTTCCTTTATAAACGCATTGCGGTTTCCCGTCCGCTTTGCGCTCCGTTTTCAATAAATGCTTGCCGTTGCGATGAGGTTGACGTCCGTGCCGCATACGCCTTTGAGCACCACGTCCCCTCTATGCAGTTTTTCGCTTACTACGACGGCGTTGATTTGCTTCATAAGTTCGTCGATTTTGTCCTTTGGAATTTCGCCGTCCGTCCTGACGGGAAGCACGGGATAATCCTTGAAAGTGGTTGCGACGGTGGAGCATACCGAGCGCATGGGGCAAGTTGTTTCACTCACCGCAAAAGCCTCGCCTCTTTTGCAACCGTTGCCGCTCACTATGCCGTTTTCTATTTTGATTCTGCACCCGCGCGGGCACACGATACATACAAGTTCCATTATCTCTCCTCCACTCTGACTTCGACTTTGCTTCCCTCTTTTATGCCGAAAGAAGAGAAATCTAGCTCGATTCTCTGCATCTCCGGCGGACGAAGGAATGCAAAATTCTTTTTGAACGCTTCGTTGCCGTCAACGCTCACGTAAAGCGTGGCTTTGTCCATATCCTTTGCGGCACGGAAGAAAAACACGACTTTGTCGCAAGGCTTGCCAAGGTCGATTCTGTGCGGCACGTAGCTCAAAAGTCCTTTGCCTTTTTCTATGCGCACGCTCTTGCCAGACGGTTTGAAATCCACCGCGTTTGCGCCCGCGTCTTTTGCACATTCGGACACATAATCCACCAAATCGAACACGTTAAGTGCGTTTCCTGCCGAAAACACACCGTCAATCGACGACATGTAGGTCTGGTCGCAGTCCGCGCCTTTCGTAAACGGATTTATCTTTACGCCTATGGATTCGGCAAGTTCGTTTTCGGGGATAAGTCCGACGGAAAGAATAAGCGCGTCGCAATCGATACGTCTTTGAGTGCCGTCGACAGGTTGCATTTTGTCGTCTACCTTTGCAACCTCAACCGCTTCGAGTCTGTCCGTGCCGAACACTCTCGTAACGGTGTGAGATAGGTGAAGAGGTATGTTGAAATCGTGCAAGCACTGATGTATGTTTCTCGTAAGTCCGCTCGGCGTGGGCTTGACTTCGTAAACGCCCTCGACCTTCGCTCCTTCGAGAGTAAGACGTCTTGCCATGATGAGTCCGATGTCGCCGCTTCCCAAAATCACGCATTTTTTTGTGGGAAGTTTTCCTTGCAGGTTGACAAAGTTTTGCGCCGTACCGGCGGTAAACACGCCTGCGGGGCGAGTGCCTTGGATAAGGACTTGCTTTGCGGTGCGCTCTCTGCAACCTGTGGCAAGCACGAGTGCTTTGGCAAAGAATTTTTCAATGCCGTCCTTGGACACTGCGGTGATTTCAAAACCGCCGTCCTTCTTTTCTATTCTAGTCACAAAGGTGAAAGTAAAGGTGTCTATGTCGAGTTCTCTGACAAAATCTATATATCTCTCGCTGTATTCGGGGCCTGCGAGTTTTTCGCCGAAACGAATGAGTCCGAACCCGTCATGCACGCATTGTTTCAAGATTCCGCCGAGGCGAGCCTCTCTTTCTATAATTGCGACTTTGCCGCCTTTAAGGCATGCGCTTTGCGCCGCCGAAAGACCTGCGGGGCCGCCGCCGATAACCACTACGTCATAATTGCGCATATCAGTTTTCCTCCTTGGCATTGCCCTTGGTGTTTCCGTAAACGATGACGCTGCCCTCGTCGCCTTTGAGAACGTCCTCTATTGCTATCCCCTCATGCTCGGCAATTATTTTTGCAACGAGCGGAGAACAGAAACCGCCCTGACATCTTCCCATGCCGGGGCGTACTCTTCTCTTTACGCCGTCTATGGTTGCGACTTTGAGGGGGCTTTCGAGCGCGTCGATAATTTCGCCCTTGCTCACTTCCTCACAGCGACAGATAATCTCGCCGTATTCGGGATTTTGGGCGATATACTTCGCTCTTTCCTCGTCGGGAAGATTCGCAAGCCTCGGAGTGTGCTTGTAAACGGGATTGAAATCCGATTTTTCTTCGGCTTTCAAATCCTCTTTTATCCAGTTTCTGATGTCGACTGCAATGGCGGGAGCGGCGGTGATGCCCGGCGATTGAATGCCTGCCGCCTCATAGATATTCTTGGTAAACATACCGCGTCTGACCACGAAATCTTCTTCATAGGTTGCCGCGCGCGTACCCGAAAAATAGGTTATGATATCGCCCTTGCTGAGCATAGGTTGGGCGAGTTTTTGCTTTTTGATGATATTGTCGATGTCTTTTATGCTTGTGGAATAGTCTTCTCTCGACGGCACTTCGTGAGCGTCGGGACCGACAAGAATATTGCCGTCTATTGTACGCATAACGCCGCCGCCCTTGGTGTGACCGACTTCCTCTTGCTTGTCGGGTTGAGCCTCTTTGGGCAGAGGTGCGAAATAACTTCTTGCATAGGACGAGAGCGCATACCCGACTTTCTTTTTGTCCAGAATGATGTCCGTGCCTTTTCTCGGGTGAATGGTAAACGTTCTGTCCCCTGCCATATCGGCGATGACGTCGCTGTACACGCCGGCGCAGTTGACAACCGCGCGAGGATATATATCGCCGCGATTTGTATGCACGCAAACCACTTTGTCGCCCTTGACGTCCATACCGTCAACATAGGTATTGAGCGACACTCTTGCTCCGTTTTGAATTGCATTGTCGCAAAGCGCGATAGTCGTCTTGTACGGCGAAACCATGCCTGCGCTTGCCATATACATACCGCCCTTTGCCCACGCCGGAGGATTGGGTTCGATTCTTTTGATTTCCTCTTTGCCGACGTACCTTACGCCTTCGACGCCGAGGATTTTTGCTTTCAAAAGGAAAAGAGGCGGAATAATCGTATTTTCCCAACCGGTTGAGAAAATGAACATCTGCGCCCAACGCTTGAAAGACAAGCCGAGGTCTTTTGCAAGCTGAGTGTACATTCTGTTGCCTTCGAGGACATATTTGAGCTTTTGCTGACCTTTGTGCAAATCAATACCGGGGTGGATGCAGCCGTCATTGCGCGAGGACGCTCCGCAAGCCACGTCGTTTGACTTTTCAACGAGAAGAACGTCGAGTTTCAAACGGGAAAGCTCTCTTGCCACGGCGCAACCGACAATACCGCCGCCGACGATAAGCACATCGGGTTTTTGTCCCGAAAGCGCATCGTCTTTGAGCGTGGGCTTTTTGGGTTCTTCGTGAAAGCCTTTGAGCCTTATGTCGTTGACAACGCCCAGCGAGCCTTTGCATACCGCCGCTTTGCCGCACTTGTAAATATCCGTCCAATTGTCAAGCTCTCCCGTGAGCCTTACGCACCCGCGGTAGTTTTCGACTTTGACGGACGGGGCGATTTTATTGACCGCCCTGCGTATCTTTGCCAAATTCATAATTTAATCCCTCTATATTTATTTTTCCTATTTTAGTGCGCGGAAATTTGTCCACACATTGCACTTCCCGGGGTTTGTTCCAATGGGACATGCGTTTTGAAATGTGGTTTATCACCGCTTGTTTTTGAGCGTCGGTAAGCTGTCCTTCCACAAGCAATTTGATGTAGGGTTTGCCGTTCACTCTGTATTCGATACAAGCGCAATCGCCCACAAACGGCAACTCGCTTGCAATTCGTTCTATTTCGCTCGGAAAAACGTTGATACCCGAAATTTTTATAAGGCGTTTTTTTCTGCCCATAAAGAACAGTCTGCCCGTTTCGTCTTGTCTGAAATAATCGCCCGTGCGCACCCACGTTTTACCGTCAAGGTTTACAAGAGCTGTTTTTGTCGCTTCTTCGTCGCCGACATATCCGCTCATAATCTGATCTGCGGCAACGAGAAGTTCTCCGACTTTGCCGCAAGCGACTTCTTTGAGATTTTCGTCCACGACACGAACATCGACCTCGTTTATGGGTTTGCCTACCGAACCCGACACGAAATCGCGTTTGGACACCGCGCAAACGCTGGCTGTTTCCGTAAGTCCGTACCCCGGCGACAGAACCCCTTTGCCGCCGCACTCTTTCATTCTGGCGTCGAATTTATGCACCAGTTCCTCGCTTACGAGGTCGCCGCCGACATAAATATCCTCGATGCACGAGATGTTGTCGCCCGAAAACTCGTCCTCTGCCAGCAACTTCTGCATCATGCGCGGCACTGCAATCATTGTGGTTATGCGATTTTTTGCAATGACTTTGATCGTGTTTTTCGCTCTGAAAATCGGCAACAATACCGACCGCATGTTTGTGGATATAGACGCATGCACGCCCACGCAAAGCCCGAAACCGTGAAACATGGGAAGTGCGGCAAGCATTGCGTTTTTTTCCGAAAACTTATCGCCCAGATATTGCAAAAGATTGCCTGCCATTGAGTTTGCGGCGCGAGAGGATATCGCAACCGTTTTAGGCTCGCCCGTCGTCCCGCCCGACTGCATATAAAAAACGATTTCTTCGCCGTCGCCGTGAAAAGCCTGAAATTTTGCTTTGCGGGGAAGCCCAAAAAAGTCGTAAATGAAGAAATGGCAAATTATGCGTCTTGCGCCCTTCGATTTGGGATAATACGCACATTTATTTATATCGCTCAAAAACACGACTTTGGGTTTGAGTTTGTCAAACGCCGCGCCGAATTCGTCTGCGGAAAGTTTCGGATGAATCATAGACGCAATCGCGCCTATTCTGGAACACGCATACGTTGCCACAACCGCTTGCATAATGTTGGGAAGCGCAATCATAACGACGTCGCCTTTGCCCACTCCCAAACGAGCAAGCCCGCCGGCGACTCTGTCGATTTGTTTGAAAAAGGTTGCGAAGTTCATTTTGCGCGCACCGTGAACGACGGCAATATCGTTGTCGTGCTTTTCGCGGTATGTGCGCATGAAGTCGTATAAGCTTTTGTGAACGTCAACCATATCGAAATTATACCTTATCAAACACTTGTAGTCAATACGGATTTTAATCGAAAACTGCCTTTTGGGTACATTTTTCGGTAAAAGTTCCGCCACATCGAAAAAAGTTTATCGATATATGTATAAACCTTATCGATTGAGGGCATAATCGAGGCAACTTGGAGGTAATACAATGAGCAAATTTTCAGTTGCAATGAAGCGTTTTGGCGGTTTCGTTAAGCGCAACGCAGTCTATTTTCTTATCATTTTGTGCATAGCCTCGGTTGCCACGGTCATCGCCCTAGCGGTCACTCGCAACTCCGCTCTGCAAAATCCCGACGCGTCTATCGGTGACAACACGCAAGACGAGCCCGTCGTAAAACCCGACGATCCGGTTATCAAGCCCGACGATCCGACGCCCACCGTCGAAAAGCAAAAGTTTTACGCACCCTGCAACGACGGCAAAGTCAGCAAAAACTTTTCGGACGCGACTCTCGTTTGGAACCCGACTTTGAAGCAATACTCGACTCACCTCGCACTCGACTTTACGTCGGAGGATAAAAACGTGTACGCCTCCTGCGACGGCAACGTGAAAGAAGTCGGCTACAATGCTCTTGACGGCTACTACGTGGTCATCAACCACAAAGACGGATACGTAACGAAGTATCTTTCTTTGGAAGCGGCAAGCACCTTAAAACAAGGCGCAACGGTGAAGCAAGGTCAGCTCCTCGGCAAGATGTCTACGTCGCAAGGAAGCGAAAGTCTTGACGGCGATCACGTACACTTCGAAATAATCAAAGACGGCGTGAATATCAATCCGCTTGAAATCATGGTGTCGAGCGAAAAGTGAGCAAAATCTTTATCGAAAAAACAAATCAACGCAAAAGTCCCCCGTCTATGCGACGAGGGACTTTGATTTTTTTAGCGATTTTTATTTTGATTGCGTCATCAAGGGAATGATGTCTTTCACCTTGTCAAGCACGTAATCGGGCTTGATTTTCGAGCCGGGAAGCATATCCGCGGTGGTTTCGCCCGAAAGTACGAGCACGGACACGAATCCGCAATTTTTGCCGAATGCAACGTCGGTGTAAAGTCTGTCGCCCACCATTGCGATTTTCTTTGCGGGAAGATTGTACTTCATCGCAAGACGCTCGCCTGCCGTGGTGTGCGGTTTGCCCATAATTATGTCGGGCGTGCGCCCCACCGTCAACCTGATTGCCTCTATAAGCGCGCCGACGTCGGGCATCGGGCACTCGGGTGCAGGACAGAAAAAGTCGGGGTGCGTAGAGATGTACGGAAGCCCTTTGTGGACGAATTTGCAAAATCTATACAACTTGTCGTAAGTGAGCGAAGTGTCGAAGCCGATCACGCACAAATCGGGATTTTCCTCGTCAAGCTCGATGCCGTAAAGCTCGAACTCGCTTTTGAGCCTGTCGTTGCCCAACAAAAACACTTTTTTGCCACGGTAGTTGTCCAAAAGATATTCGCAAGTGACTTGACCGCTCGTGTAAATTTCGTCGGCATAGGTACGCAATCCGAGATTGTTGAGCCTTGCGATATAATCGGTGTGCATTCTCGACGAATTGTTGGTGAAAAAGCAAATGCGTTTGCCCATTGCTCTCAACTCGTTTATCGCGGCAAAAGAGCCTTCGATTTCGTTGTCGCCGATATAAACCGTGCCGTCAAGGTCGAACACGAACAATTCTACGTCTTTGATGTTTTTCATTTTGTCCTCTGTGTCGTTTTGTCTTTGTTTAGGATGCCGCGATATCCAACATACCGCTTGCAAAAGCATATCCTGCAAGGGAGCGGCTTTCGACGCTTGCAAGGCGCATACATTCGAGCACCTCGCTTGCGGTGATTTCGCTCTTCAACCAATAGCCTGCGTCTATATACAAACGCCGCCAAAAACGTTGCATGCCGTGAAGGTCGATGCTTGCAAGTTTTTCGAGCAAATCAAGGCGATATTCTCCAAGAATATAACCAATTCTAAAATAACCGTTTATATCGAAAAAGTCAACAACTTCGCCCCTATCGACTTCGATGCCGAGCGATTGCAATTTATCTACGGAGTCAAAGACGCAAGCCGGCGGCGCGCAGTCTATTGACGGAGAGGACAGATACGCCGAATAAAACGAAGTCAAAACCGCGCTTGCCAGAAATCTGTATTCTCCCGTCAATCTCGGAGTTTTTCCCTTTGACAAAGCGAGCGCGCTCATAACTTCCGCCATACGCTCGGCAGTGTCTTTTCCCTGTTTTCGAGAGGATATTTCAATCAGGCGATACGCAAGTTCGGACAGCGGACAAGAGGAAGTTTCCACGGCAAACTGTTTTACTTTTTCTCCGAGTACGGTCTTTTGAAAAGCCCTTTCGAATTCTGCGAATTTTTGAGAAAGCAAAATTCCGTACCCTGCCGCAATTTGCTCGTTTTTGCACTTTATCAATATATTTTCGTCGATAAACACTTGATTCGGACATTTCCCACACGTTATATCGTCGCTGTCGGGCGCACAAAAAAGCATAGACCACCCTGTGTCTATACTCGCTGAAATTTCTTTTGCTTTTTCCGCCGCGGCGTGCGCACCCACCGCAAAAACGTAGCGCACGTATTCGGGCACGTCTTGTATTTTGCCTTGGTATGCGTTTGTCAAAAAAACGCGATAACCGCCCCTTTTCAACTCTTGACAAAGTGCGGTTGCGACGTCTTCGTATTCATTTTCATACACGACGCAAAGCGCGCCTTCTTCAAACACGGAGCGCAATCTAGGCAAAATTTGAGGTATCAAATCTTTGCCCGAAAATACGTCCGCGCCGCAAACGACGCGCTTTTCGATTATCGAATTATCCATACTCGCCTCCATGCAAACTCTAACATGTGCGCGAGAGAATATTCCGACTTTCTTTGTCTTTTTTTCGCCTATCTCGTCGAATTATTTTTTAAGATAGGTTTTGCACTTGGTTGCAAACGCAGTGTCCTTCACGTCGATTTGAGCGTTTGCGCAAAGACCGTTGTTGTTGAACGCACACTCGCCTGCGGCACATTGCACCAGACTTTCGAGGTCCTTGTCGAACACGTCCTCGCCCGCTTCGACGTCGGCAAAGTTTTGCGCAAGCGGTCCGCCCTCGCGCTTGATACGGCTAAGGCATTTTGCGTTTTCGCCGATAGAAATGACGCCTGCAAGGCACACGCCTTTGATGTTATGCTCGCAATTTGACGTTGCACAGTTGATTTTTTCCATAATAGCCTCCTGAGGTTTTGTTGCATTTAGTATGCCCCGCTTTTGAATTTTTACACAAAAAGACGCGTATATCGTCCATTCTTTTCGTTTTTATTGAAAAATTTGCGGCGGTGTGCTAATATATTGTCAACAAAAGTTTATAAGGAGACGGATATGAAAGTCATTCTTCTCAAAGACGTCAAAGGCACGGGCAAAAAAGGACAAATCGTCGAAGTAAACGACGGTTACGCTCGCAATTTCCTCATCAAAAAAGGGCTTGCGCAAGAAGGCACGCAACAAAATATCTACGTTGCGGAGCAACGCAAAAAAGCCTACGAAGCAAAGATTGCCTCCGAGCGCCAAGAAGCAAGAGAGCTTGCAAACAAACTTAAAGAAATCACCGTCAAAGTCAGCGCGAAAGGCGGCGAAAACAACGGCAAAATGTTCGGGTCAGTCACAAGCGAAATGATAAGCAACGCACTCAAAGACCTCGGCTTCGACGTGGACAAAAAGAAAATCGAAATCAAGGACAGCATCCGCGATTTCGGCGAATTCGAAGTTGTGCTTCGCCTTTACTCCGAAGTCACTCAAACTTTGAAAATCCAAGTCGTAAGAGCATAAGATGGTCTACCCCACCTCTTTGGACATCGACGATTACGTAATTTTGCAAGACACCGACGACTATGCGTTTTCGCAAGACTCGGTGTTTTTGGCAAATACGGCAAAAATCGCAAAAGAGGACAGGGTGCTTGATTTGGGATGCGGAACGGGGATTTTGGCAACGCTTGCGCTTGTCAAAAAACACGCATCCGCCGCCGTCGGAATAGAGCTTCAACCCTCCGTTGCGAATCTGGCAAGAGAGAGCGCAAAACGCAACGGGCTCGAAGGCATATTCGATATAATAACCGGCGACGTAAAGGACATAAAAAATCTTGTCGAAGCGGAAAGTTTCGACAAAGTGCTTTGCAATCCGCCCTACTTTCAAGGAGAGCAAATCACAAAGAAGAATTTGTCAAGGATAGAGAGCACCGCAACTTTGTCCGATTTTGCCAAAGCGGCAAGCTACGCATTGCGATTTGGCGGCGACGCCTGGTTCGTTTCGAAAATCGACAGGCTTTCACCGCTTATTTGCGCCCTCGTGCAATCCAAACTCGAACCCAAAGAAATGACAATCGTCTATCCCAAACTTTCATCGGAAGCGGACGTTGTGATAATCAAGGCAAGAAAAGGCGGCAAAGTCGGACTTAAAACTCACACGCTTATCGTCATGGACGAAGAGGGCAACTACACGCAAACTTACAAGGAGGTGTACCAATAATGGCAAAACTCTATATTGTCGGAACTCCTATCGGCAACATGTCGGACATCACGCTTCGCGCGCTCGAAACGCTCAGAAACGTTGACGTTATAGCTTGCGAGGACACTCGCCACTCTCTGCCCCTCCTTGCAAAATACGACGTTCACGCAAAGCTCGTAGCCTATCACAAATTCAACGAACAGGACTGTTCGGATCGCCTTATCGAGATGATAAAGCGCGGTCAAAACGTTGCGATAATCACGGACGCAGGCATGCCGTCCATCAGCGATCCCGGTGCGGAAGTGATCGCAAAGTGCCACTCGCAAGGCGTCGAAGTGGAAACCGTCCCCGGTCCTACCGCCCTCGCAACTGCGGTTGCGCTCAGCGGAATAAAAGCAAGCGGATTTACGTTTTTGGGGTTTTTGCCCGAAAAATCATCGGATAAAGTGTCGATTTTGTCAAAATGCGCTAATACGGGGCTTCCTATAATCCTGTATGTTGCGCCGCACGATTTGACAAAAACGGCAAAGACGTTGCTTGACGTGCTGGGAGACAGAACGGTGTACGTGGCAAGAGAGCTCACAAAAATTCACGAGAGCGTAACGACAACTTCTCTCGCGAATTTCGAGTGCGAGGAGCGAGGCGAAATTGTTATGATTGTAGATTCTGTCGCATCCGAAAATCCCCTCAATTCCCTCTCCGTTGCCGAGCATCTCAATCATTATCTCGATTTGGGCATGGACAAAAAGGACGCTGTCAAGCAAGTTGCAAAAGACAGAGGCATTCCCAAAAACGAAGTCTACCAACAAGCATTAAATATGTGAAAGAATAGGAATGCAAAATACTGCAAATTTTCTCATCGAGTTTTCTTTCATTATTTTTCGTTGTTTGTGATATTACCTAATTTTGCAATAGTCACAACATCTTTGTTGTACCTTATTGCATGCTTAAACAATGCGTAAGCACCTTAAAAATCCACACAAACACATGCCATAACCAAGTTGAATAATAATAAAAAATCGGCGAGAGATGTGTTTCTCGCCGATTTTTCTTTGTAAATTATGTCTTATTCTTGCGTGAACGAGTCTTTGCCAAGTCCGCAAATCGGGCAGGTAAAGTCCTCGGGGACGTCTTCCCATTTCGTGCCGGGAGCGATTCCGTTTTCCTCGTCGCCGAGGTCTTCGTCATAGATATAACCGCATACGCAAACGTATTTCATAGTTGTTTCTCCTTGTTGTTTGTCGATTGTTTTTCAATCGTTGCCGTTTCTTATTTGAAATAGCGGTTGAGAAGTCCCTCAAATGCCTTGCCGTGACGAGCCTCGTCGCGAGCCATTTCATGAACCGTGTCGTGAATTGCGTCGAGTCCTTCTTCTTTTGCGCGTTTTGCAAGCTCGAATTTGCCGCTGGTTGCGCCGTTTTCTGCCTCAACGCGTTTTTGGAGGTTTACTTTTGTGGAGGGGCTGACGAGTTCGCCGAGCATTTCGCAGAATTTTGCAGCATGCTCTGCTTCTTCATAGGCTGCCTTTTCCCAGTAAAGACCGATTTCGGGATATCCCTCACGGTGTGCGGCTCTTGCCATTGCAAGATACATACCGACTTCGGTGCATTCGCCTTCGAAGTTTGCCTTCAATCCGTCGTAGATGTCTTGAGGGACGCCTTGACCGACTCCGATCACGTGTTCTGCCGCCCAGACCTTTTCAGATCCGTCGTCTTTGATAAATTTGCTGCCGGGGCAACCGCATTGTGGGCATTTTTCGGGTGCCGAATCGCCCTCGTGAACGTATCCGCATACGGGACATATAAATTTTGCCATAGTTTTTTCTCCTTTAATATCTTCTATTTTTTCCGCCGTGGCGGTTGTTTCAAGTTTTTCGAAATCGCTTGCGGGATGCTTGCAAAGCGGACAGATAAAATCGCTCGGAAGCGGACCTTCGTGAACATATCCGCATATTTTGCACACCCATTTTTCATTTGAGTCGGCACTTGCTTGCGGCTTGGGCTTAACAAACGTCTGATAATAGTCATATGTCAATGCGTCGCCGTCGTTCGCAAAGTTCTGCGTCTGAACAGGCTCAAGAACAAACATCGTATGCGTACCCATATCTATGCTTTTTTGCACTTTGAGTGCGAAATATCCGAGTACGCCCTTGCATTTGGGAACTCTTACGCCGTTTTTTGCAACGACGCTCTCGATGCCCTCGAACTTGTCCGTGTCGCGCCCCGATTGCATTCCGAATCTCTTGATAAAATCAAAGTCCGTCTTTTGCGACAGCACTGCAACGGCACATTCACCGCTCCTGACAATAAGCTCATGCGTAAAGTTCTGTTTGTTGAGCGTCACGCTGAACGTTTCGGGAGTTGCGGTCTGCTGTGCAAACGTGTTGATAATGCAACCGCTTTCCTTGCCGCCGTCTCCGGCACATAGAGTGTACAAGCCGTAGCTTATCTTAAACAGTAAATTCATTTTTTCTTCCCCCTGCAATCTTTGCATATACCTCTGAAAAAGAGCTGGCTTTCAAGCACTAGATTGCCGCCGAAATCCACTATGCTCTCATCGATTTTGTCGAGATTGAAAAACACGTCCTCAACCTTGCCGCACTCGACGCATTGAAAGTGTCCGTGATTCATAGTCGTTTTGTCAAACCTCGACGGAGCGTCTTTGCATGCCACTTCCCTTATTTCGCCTTCGTTTGCCATGTCTTTGAGGATGCGATACACCGTGCCCAAACTCAAATTGGGCAACTCTTTTTTTGCCTCGGCAAGCACAATGTCTGCCGTAGGGTGATTGCATGCGTCCTTGACTATCCTTGCAACCACTTCTTTTTGTATCGTGTTCCTCTTCGTCATGCTATCCTTTGAATTATTTTGATTTCTTATTGATAATAATTCTTGTTAGCTATAATATACGATAAACGAATACCTTTGTCAATACTTTTTTTGAAAATTTTTATATTTTTTTATTCCGCACTTCGTTTCCCCCCCCTTTTTTACGGGATATGTATTATGTATTTATATTAAAACTATATCAATAAACGATTATTAAAAACGCACCCGAAGGCGCGCTTTTAATCTTACTTTTAGGAATCGGAATTGTCGTCGTCGTTTTTTCGGTCGTTCTCTTTGTCAAAATCACAATCGTTTGAATCCGAGAACTCGTCAAAAGGAGTGTTCCCGTCGGGACGGCTGTCGTCGTCCTCGTCGTTTTCGTCGCCACGTCGTTTTGTGCGCCTCTCGTTTTTACGCAAGGCTTTGCCAACCAAAATCGCAATGCGCTTGTAGATAAACTGCAATGCGTAATCGAGCGCAACGAGTATTATGGTTCCGAACAGCGCAATCATCCAGTACTGCACTTTGTCTACGATTGATGAATCTAGCACAATGTTGTGGCACACGAAATACAAAAGCGCAAGCGCGCCGTTGATGTAAACGATTTTGACAATGAGCTGAACCCACCGGTTGATTTTGTCGCTATGGTTAAGCATTATGCCCGAAATGATTGCCATAGGCCCGAAATACACCACGTAGCCCATCACCGAAAACACGTCCCCCGCCACCGCAAACGACAGCCCTGCGGACACGACGTAAGCCAAAACGGAAGACAGATAATACTTTTGCGACAGCGGCACCATAAGCGCAACCGAAGCGGCAATAAAAAACGCAATCGTGCTGAATCTCACCACAACTCCGAGCCAAACCATAAGAAGCGCCACCGCCGCGCTTATGCCTGCAAGCGCAACTCTGTACACCGCCTCTTGTCGTGAAATTTTTATACGATTACGTTTCATAGATTTTTATAGTGTTTTTGCAAAACCGATATACAATGCAGCATCACGTGCCAATAGCGACTTTGCAAAAAGCAATATTCGGATGAATGACAAGGAAGAACGAAGAACTCACTTTTGGACAAGGAACGCACTAAATTGTGAATTGCGGAAAAGCGCATCTACACAGCATCCACCTATTTTGAATTTGTAAAAAGTCGATATTTGTGCGGCAGACAAGGAAGACGTCGCTTTTTGAACAAGGAGCGTACTATGTCGTACGTGACTTGTGAAAAAACGATGTCTGACGCAGTATCACGTGCAAATAGCGACTTTTTAGCAGCAGCGAATGAGGTCACCACCCATACACTCGCAACAACAATCCGCACACCAAAGCGCTTGACATGCCGAGCAAAGCCCGTCGGCAACGTCGCCGTCCCGTTGGGTATAGGTGCGGTTTGACGCTTGATCGGCTTTGCCGTAAACGCCCTTTTCGCCTTGTTTGTCATAGGGGCGCGAACCGTCGATTTTCTTTTTGAGGTTGTCGAGAGCGCGAGAGTACTTGTCGTTGGACGGATCCATTTGGATTGCCATTTCAAGTTGCTTTTTGCTGTCGTTGAGCCAGTTTTTTTCGTAAAAAACGATGGACTGATAGTAGTGCCATTCCGCACCGCGATAGGATATTTCGTCAAGAGCGCGTTGCGCGCCTTCAACGTCCTTGTTGCGAATTGAGTCGCGTACGGACTCGAAGGACGATTCACCCTCGCCCGAAACCGTTGCGGATTCGTGGGAGAGCTCCATCGCTTGTTGATATGCGTCGTCAAGTTGACCGAGCATGCGCGCCGCTTGCGCGCCGCCCTCGCCCTCGTCGAAAACGTGTTCTTGATAATACGCACGTTTTGTCTTGTACGCTTCTAGTATTTCGCTTTGAGATGAGTCTTTGCTTATGCCAAGAATCACAAACGGGTCAATCGGCATTTGTCGTCTCCTTTGAGCAGTCGCTCCACTTGCATTTTTATGCCAAGGTAAATGGTGTTGCTCAACACGCCCTCGTACATTTTTATATCCATTGCGTTGTATGAGCCAACCATCTTATTGTAGGTTGAATTGAGCAAAAACGACAGTTCGTCTGCGTTTTTTGCAAGATAATCTTTCTTTTCGGCACATTTGCCGTAATTCAGAACGAGCGGATTATACTCGCCTGACTTGCTGTCCTTTTCAACGTCGTCAACCGCGTCGAGCAAATATATGAGGCGGCCGAGGTTGTAGCAAAACGTGTCAACGTTGTCGTCGGTTTTTATAAGTTGCCTCGTCATATCGCGCATTAGCGTTGCAAAAGTGTCGGCAACTCTGTCTATGCTGTCGCACTTTTCTTTTTCGAGCTTGCGCAAATCCGCAAAACTTTTTTGCATGATTTTGTCGATTTTGCAAAGCCTTTTCGCCGCCTTTTTCTTGCGCGGAGCAAGCATACCTTTGACTATCGCTCGTGATTTTTTGCCGTCGTACACGTCGTCCTCAACGTTGTAGTAGACAAGCATAACGGCAATATCGGCAATCTTTTTTGACAGCTCGTCGGTTTTTACAACCACTTTTTTCTTGCCGTTGTAGGCGCAAAGTTTGCGTTCGAACTCAACGGGCGTGTTTGTGAGCGAATGCAAAAGCACGTTGTAAAATGTCACGTCGTAGTTGGTGCAAAGCCTTGTGAACTCCGCTCCTGTTTCGCCCAGCGTTTTGCAAAGTCCGCAATAAAAGGATTGAAATACGTTGAAATCCTTGATATACATATTAAGTTTATCGGGTATCACGTATCCGAACATTTTGTTGCCTCTTTGTTTAATAATATACGCTTTGTCTTAAACTATCCTTAAAACGCAACGCCTTTTCTTCTCGATACGAACAAAACGGATATTGCGTTTCGATTTTCATTTTGTCATTTGTTTCGCAACGTCCAAAACCACGTTTTTGACGTCCTTTCTATCAACGACGTCGGTGTGAATCTCTTTTGCTTCTTCCAGCTCCAAAATGCAATCCGGACATTCGAGCGCAGTGAGATTGTACAGTTTTATTATTGCCTTATACGGATTTTTTTCTCTTGAACCGAGCGCGCCGAGCACATCAACGGGGAACTTGTACGGATTTGCAGTGGACACGATTACGGTGGGCGTTTCGTCGTCCGTTTCGCAAGAATAGTCGTTGTAAACGCTTGCGGCAACGGCGGTGTGAGTGTCCATTATATAATCGTCGAGGTCGAAAAACGTTGCTATCGCGTTTTTGGTGTCCTCTTCGTCCGCCCATCCTGCGACGAATTTGTCAACGTTCACTTCATCGAAATCTATCTCGAATCTGCCCGTCTTTTTGAGGCTGTCGTAAACTTCCCTTACCTTTTCGTCGTCCCTGCCGTACAACTCATAAACAAGTCTTTCGAGGTTGCTGGACACCAAAATGTCCATGGACGGCGACATTGTCTTGAAAAAGTCGCGATTTATATCGTACTCTCCGTCGTTGAAAAAGTCGGTGAGGACGTTGTTTGCGTTGGATGCGACGATAAACTTTTCAACCGGTAAACCCATGCGATAGGCGTAATAGCCTGCAAGCACGTTGCCGAAATTGCCGGTAGGCACGGCAAAATTTATCTTGTCGCCGAGCGCAATCTCTCCGCTGTCCACGAGGTCGCAGTACGCGGAGATATAATAAGCGATTTGCGGAGCAAGCCTGCCCCAATTTATAGAATTTGCGGACGACATTGCGATGCCGCTGTCTTTGAGACGTTTTACGACTTCTTCGTCGTTGAAAATACGCTTGACCGCCGTTTGTGCGTCGTCGAAATTGCCTTTTATACCGCAAACGTGAACGTTGGAGCCTTCTTGCGTGACCATTTGCATACGTTGCATCTCGCTCACTCCGTATGCAGGATAAAACACGAGCACGTGCGTGCCTTCGACGTCCTTAAAACCTTCGAGCGCGGCTTTGCCGGTGTCGCCGCTTGTTGCAGTCAAAACGAGAGTTTGCTCGTCAAGTCCGAGCTTTTTCTTGCTTGCGGTGAGCAGATATGGCAAAATCGTGAGCGCGACGTCCTTGAACGCACAAGTCGGGCCGTGCCACAATTCGAGCATATAAAGTCCGTCCTCGACTTTTACCAGAGGGCAAACGGAATCGTCGTCAAAACGATTGTACGCTCTTTTCGCATAGCCCAAAAGTTCCTCGAAGGAAAACTCGTCCATATACAAAGACAAGATTTTCGCCGCACGTTCGGGATAATCGAGGGGAATGAGATTTTCTATGTCCGCAAGACTTAAAATCGGGAATGACGACGGAACGAAAAGTCCGCCGTCATCCGATATGCCCTTTACGATAGCCTCGCTTGCAGAAATCTCTATTTTGGAGTTTCTGGTACAAGTGTATTTCATTTCTATATTATGCGTGGATGAAATCGGGGAAATTGTCCTCGTTTTCGCTCACCGTAATAACAAATTTAGTGTCGGTGTTTTTTGCGATTTCTCTGATATCGTCAAAGAAGTCTTTCATCTCGAAAACGGTTTTGCCGAGCATTCTGTGCGCGCCGTCGATATAAAGAGTTTCGATATCGTGGTTGCCTGCAAGCAAACCTTTTATAAAACCGATAAGCGCTTCTTCGCTCACGGGTGCGTCGCCTCTTTTGAGTTGTTTGGCGTTGACCATGCGGACTCTGTAATTGAGAGAATACATATATCTGTCCGTATCCGTCACAAAAACGATGTCGCCCTTTGCTGTTGCGACGTTGTCGTTTGCCATATCGATGATGATTTTGGTTTTGCCGGTGCCCTTGGCACCCGTTATAAATTTGATCATAAGCACCTCCGCTTATATTATATTCGATTCTATTATATATAAAATATTATCCGATTTCAACCCGCAATTTTCAAATCCGCGCACTTTTTTCAAACGCCGGCAAAAGCCTTTCAGTGCTTTGCCTCAAAAAACGCGTGAATTTGCGGATTTAAGAGTCCTACCATTGTGTCGAGTTCTTTATCGCTGATGGCCGTAGTTCGTCCTAACGCATACTCTTTGTCTACAAACTCTTTGATTTTTACCACGATATCATCGGATTTTTGAACTTTGTTTTCGATGGGCAATTCATAATAGGAGTTTATCCAATATGCGATTCCGGCAAGGCCGCTAAAAGAATCCACCACGACTCTCGGAGCTCTTCCCAATATCTTTTGCGTGTCGAAAATGTTGTAGATTTCTTGATCTTTCAACATTCCGTCGGCGTGAATACCTGCTTTTGTGACATTGAAGTTTTTTCCTACAAACGGCGTTTGAGGGGGAATGCGATAACCCATTACATCCTCGAAATAATCTGCGATTTCGCTGATTACTTCAAGATTCATTCCGTTTGTAGTTCCCCTCAACGACGCATACTCGACAGCCATCGCTTCAAGCGGAGTATTTCCCGTGCGCTCCCCTATTCCGAGCAAAGTCGTATTGACGGTCGAACACCCGTACAACCATGCGGTCGCACTATTTGTGACCGCCTTATAAAAATCGTTGTGACCGTGCCATTCGAGCTGTTCGCTCGGCACTTGCGCATAGTAGCGGAAGCCGTAAATTACGCCTTGCACGCTGCGTGGCATTGCGGTACCAGGATAAGTTACGCCATACCCCATAGTGTCGCACGCACGAATTTTTATCGGGATTCCGCTTTCTCTTGAAAGTCTCATCAACTCGATTGCAAACGGAACGACAAATCCGAAATAATCCGCTCTGGTTATATCTTCGAAGTGACAACGAGGCACGATTCCTCTGTCAAGTGCCATTTTTACGACGGACAAATACTTGTCCATTGCCTGACGGCGAGTCATATTCATTTTTTTGAAAATATGATAATCCGAGCAACTCACCAAAATTCCGGTTTCTTTTATGCCGAATTCCTTTACGAGCTCAAAATCTTTTTCGTTTGCTCTAATCCAACTTGTAACTTCGGGAAATTCATATCCCAAATCAAGGCATTTTTTTACGGCGTCTTTATCTTTATCGCTATAAAGGAAAAATTCGCTTTGTCTTATAATTCCGTTCTTGCCGCCGAGCCTATGCAACATTTTGAACAGTTCGACAATGTTATCGACGCTAAACGGCTCCATAGCTTGCTGTCCGTCACGAAAAGTCGTGTCGGAAATATACAACTCTTTGGGGCACTCCATCGGCACATGTCGCATATTAAATGCGATTTTAGGGATTTTACCATATGTAAAAATCTGTCTGTGCAGGTTGGGACGAGACACGTCTTGCAAAGACGGTTTGTACGTATGTTCTTCAAGCAGATGGTTGCGTTTGTTGTATTCAACTATCATTTTCCCTCCGTCACTCGATATTTTCGAGCATTTTGTTTTGCACGGCGATTTGAAGCGCGGAAATCATCTCGTCCAAATCTCCCAGCATAAACTTGTCGATATTGTAAAGCGTCAAGCCTATGCGGTGATCGGTCACTCTTCCTTGCGGAAAATTGTACGTCCTTATTCTCTCGCTTCTGTCACCCGTACCCACTTGCGCGCGACGGTTTTCGGCATATTCCTTTTCCGCTTGCGACTGATAGAAATCGTACACTCTGGATTTGAGCACTTTGAGTGCTTTTTCGCGGTTTTTGATTTGGCTTCTTTCGTCCTGACATTCAACGACGATACCCGTAGGGATATGCGTCATACGGATTGCGGACTCGGTTTTGTTGACGTGCTGTCCGCCAGCTCCGCCCGAACGATAGGTGTCCACTTTTATATCGTTTTCGTTGAGATTGACTTCGACGTTTTGTGCTTCGGGGAGCACCGCAACGGTAACCGTCGAGGTGTGAACTCTGCCCTGCGACTCGGTTTCGGGAACGCGTTGCACTCTATGCACGCCGCTCTCGAATTTGAGTTTGCCCCAAACGCCTTTGCCGGTTATCATAAACACAAGTTCTTTTGCGCCGCCGAGTTCGGTGTAGTTCATATTGACTTCCTCGACTTTCCAGCGGTTGTTTTCGGCATAATGGCGGTACATTTTCATAAGTTCCGTACCGAAAAGAGCAGCCTCGTCGCCGCCCGCGCCCGCGCGTATTTCCATAATGACGTTATTGTCCTCGTTGGGATCTTTTGGCAAAAGCGAAATTTTGAGATCGTTTCCGTCCTTGTCGAGTGCGTCGCGCAATTCGTCGAGTTCGCCTTTTAACAACGCTTTCATATCGGGATCGGTTTCCGCCGCCGCCATACTCTCGCAATCTTCGAAATCGCTCTTGTGCTTTTTGTAGACGGAATATATCTCGCAAATCGGCATCAGATCGGAATGTTCCTTTGACAATGCCTTGAACTTTTCTTGGTCGGAGATATTCTCGGGCATAGACAAAAGTTGCCCCACTTCGTTGCAGCGAGCCTCGATTTTGTCGAGTTTTTGAATCATGCCGTCCGATATTTTCATTTTTTCACCACTGCGATGCGGTCGAGTCCTTCGATATCTTTGAGGATTTCGACGTCGTATTTTTCAAATATATTCTTTATATCGTCCGCTTGATTTACGCCGAATTCCAACAGCAGCACGCCGCCATCTTTTAGATGCTCTTCAAGTTTATTTGCGATTATGCGATAAAATTTCAAGCCGTCGCTGTCGCCGTCAAGAGCGAGTTTCGGTTCGAAATCCTTGACTTTCGCATCGAGTTTTGCAACGTCGGACGTGGGAATATAAGGCGGATTTGACACGATGACGTCAAACGTCTTGTTTGCAACCGCGCTCCACATATCGCCCTTTGAAAAATCGACTCTGACGCCGGTGTTGAGCGAGTTTGCAAGCGCAACGTCGATTGCGCCTACACTGACGTCGCACGCACTGACTTTTGCATTGGTATTCTTTGCGATGGCAACCGCAATCGCGCCGCTGCCGGTGCAGAGGTCGAGCACGTCGCACGGCTCGTTTACGCTCTTTTCTTTGACGACGGCAATTGCCTTTTCCACAAGCTCTTCGGTTTCGGGGCGAGGGATAAGCACGCTTTTGTTGACGGCGATTTTTATGCCGTAAAACTCGCAATATCCGAGCGCATATTGAAGAGGTGTGCCGTCGGACATCTTCTTTGCAATCGATTCCGCATTGTCGAACTGTTGCTTTGTGAGGGTTTTGAGGGATTGAAGTTCGCTTCTCTTCTTGCCCGTAACCTCGACGAGCAACCAATCTATATCGGCGTCGTCCGCGCCCTTTGCGAAGTTTTGAAGTTTTGCTCTTGCAACGCCGTAAGGCACTTTAATATCGAATTTTCTTTCTTCGAGATTCGGATTTTCATCCATTGCAAGCACCGTTTTGAACGCGGTGATGGACACTTCGAGCATATCGTCGGTCGGCTCTTTCGTCGTAAGTTTTTGAAGAGCCATACCTGGCGCGCGGAGTATGCGCACAAAAAGGCAATCGCTCTTTGCAAGGAGTTTCAAAAGCTCGTAAGAAACGCCTGCCACGACGGGCAAAAACAGCAGTTTAAAACCGAGCTTTATAAGTGCGTTGAGCACTTTTGCGCCGCTCACGTCGGAGGACACGACGAGTCCGCACTTTTCAAGCATAAAGTTGACCAGCACAAACACCATTATGCTGACCGCAATCACGAAAAACAAAAAGGTCGTTCCGCAGCGAGAATGTTCTCTGGGCATATGCTTTGCGTTCTCGACCGTAAGATCGAGTCCGCGCTCGTAGCAGGATATGACTTTGTGTTCCGCTCCGTGATACATAAACACTCTGCGCACGTCTTTCATCATCGTGACAAGCAGAATGTAGCAAATGAAAATCGCAAGCATCAAACCGCCTTCGATAAGGCTGTACCAAAGGCTTTTGAGCGACGAGGACGCAATTGCGGCGATATTGTCGCAAACAAGCGATGCAAGGAAGTTTGGCAAAAACACGAACAAACCGACCGCAAGCAGCACGCCGAGCACCACAGAAAAGCCCATAAGGATGTTCATGGGATTGATTTTGAGCTTGTCGGCAACCCACTTGTCAAACTTGGACGGCTCGGCATAATCGCCGTAAACTTCCGCCGAACGCATCATTATGCCCGTGCCTTGAAAAAGTTGTGTGACAAGATTTACGACGCCGCGAACAAACGGCAAACGTAAAAAAGCATTGCGCTGTTTTGCGTCCTTTGTGTACTTGCTCTCAACGGTAATATCGCCGTCGGGAGTGCGGACTGCGGTTGCAATCGAGCGCGCGCCTTTCATCATGACGCCTTCGAGCACCGCTTGACCGCCGATGTTCGTTCTGCGCACGATTTTGGTTTTTCTGTCGATAACGTTTTTAGGTTTCGGCTCTTTGACTTTTTTCGATTTCTTATCTTCCATAATTTGTCGGGTGAAATAGTAAAATGCAGACACGCCTGACGTGTCTGCATTTTCCTTTTCTTGTTAGTCGAGATTGTATCTCTTCTTGAATTTGTCGACGCGTCCACCGGTGTCAACAAGTTTTTGTTTGCCCGTGAAGTACGGATGGCACTTGGAGCAAATTTCAACACGAAGTTCGTTGACGTTCTTGGTTGTACCCGTCTGGAATGTGTTTCCGCATGCACACACGACAGTTACGTCATGGTAATCGGGATGGATTCCTTCTTTCATTTTGATTCTCCTAACTCGTTTTTCTATACCCACACGCGCCAGTAAGTTACGCGAATATGATATAAAGTTTCTTTATTATATAAACTGCGGACGCAAAAGTCAAGCAATCGTGACAGGCAATTTTTATTAATGGGATTTTAATGTTTAATATCTCTAAACTATTGCTTGAAGCAACGAGTTTCTTGTTTCTTCCAACGCTTTGTCGGTAAGTTTGCGCTCGCTCTTTTTTGAGTTTATTTTTCCTTGCAAAACTATTTTGACGGGGGCGTCGTCAAACACGAAATAGTCGTCTGCCAAAAGCAAACACTCGTCGATTGCGTGCGTGACGAAAACAACGGTCTTATTTTTCTTTTCTTGCAATGCCGCAAATTGCTTTATAAGCCTTGTTTTCAGCGCGGTGTCGAGTGCCTTGAACGGTTCGTCCAAAAGCATGACGTCGGACGGATACAAAAACGCTCGTGCCATACTCACCCTTTGCGCCTGCCCTCCGCTTATCTCGCTCGGAAGGCTTTTCAGAACGTCGGAAATTTCAAGGTCGACGGCGGTTTGTTCAATCATTCTTTTGCGTTCCGCTTTATCCTTTACTACTCCTTTTAATATCAAATCAAGGTTTTTATACACCGAAATCGATGGGATTAACCTGTCTTTTTGGAAAATATAACTCACTCCGCCCTCGCAACCTTCGATTTGTCCTTCATATGATTTTATGCCTGCGATAGCGTTTAAAAGTGTAGTTTTACCAACGCCGCTTCCTCCCAAAATCACGTTGATTTTGCCTTGCTCGAAAGTGACGTCGAAGTTGTCGAATATGGTCTTTTGTTCATATGAACACGTGAAATTTTCGACACGAATATCGCTCATCTTGACGCCTCCCACACCTTTTTGAAAATCGCGACGACGCCTTCGAGTACAAAACCGAACACGATTGCAACGAGCGTCCACGCAAGCAGATATTCAATCTCGAAAGTCGAATTTGCCGTTTGAATTTTGCCGCCTATGCTCTTTGACACGCATGCCAGAATCTCCGCCGCCACAACCACTTTGAGCGTAAGCGAAAGCGTTGATTTGCTCGTGTCGAAAAGATAAGGCGCAATCGAGGGCAAATATATGCTCCGCACCACGTTCCACGGCTTGACTTTGTACACCTTTGCCATTTCCAAAAGGTCTTTGTCAACGCCGACTATCGCCGAATAGAACGAGGAATACATAATGGGAAACGCAATCAAAAATCCGACCGCTATCGCCATTTGATTGCTTGACATAAACGCATAGAAAACGAGGATCACAGCCACCGTCGGAGCGGAGCGCAACAATGACACAATCGGTGAAATCACCCTGTGCAAAGGCGTGAAAATTCCCCCTAGCACCGCAAGCAACATTGCGATTGCAAACGAGTTTACAAAGCAAATGAGCGTGCGCAAAAGCGTTGAGCCGACGCTTGCCCAAAATCCTTTTTCACCGCCGAGGGCAAAAAATCTTGCAAGCACCGCCGACGGCATGGGCAGCACCAAAGGATTGTCCTTTGCTTTTGCCCAAATTGCCCACACGGCAAGCACGATACCCAGCGCGATAAGCGGATATACGATGTTTTCTATGAGCCGCTTTGCGACTTTTTTGTCAACGTTTATTTTTTTCACTTCGTTTCGATTTCAATGCCGTTTTGTTGCATAATATAGCGGAAAACAAGTCCGGGGACACCGGTTTGTCCTATACACGCAATATTTTTACCCACAAGGTCGTCCATTGAGATTTGACCGCCTTTTTCTGTATTTCCGACAACATACAAACTACCGTCCACAGCAATGCTTACGAGTTTATAGTCTGCCCCTTGTCTTATAAGATTTGCGCCGGCATTGACAGGCATAATTACTACGTCGCTTGCCTTCGTTGCCATTTCGGAAGCTATATTTGCAGGATTGACAACCTTATATTCGACATCATAATCGGCTATTTTTTTACCATTGCTCGCAAGTGTAAGCATAGCAAGCGCAGGAGTCCCCTCAGGTGCGGAAAACTTTATTTGTTTACTGTTTTCCGTTGTGCTTGTTGGAATATCGAAAATCTTTGATTTGTTTGTAGTCCAATCAATCGAATTGCCTTTGCTATCTTTCGGCATTACGTTTGAGAGGAACAACATTATATCTCGCATGCTTTCTTCCGTAAGTTTTGCACCGTTAATTGCACATCTATCAATCGCAATAGCCGGGAAATTTGCACTTTCGTATACTTTTTTCGCTTCTGCGGTTACGCTTGCTTTGTTTTGAGCAACCCACTCTTTGTTGGCTGCCAATTCCTCAAAAAGCGATTTCATAAAAGCTTCGTCGCTTGCAAGCGCTGATTTTACAAATATGCCTGCCTGTGGAAAACTTGTTGCTCCGCTTACTTTTGAATACTCTGTCTGAATGTTCATTTCGGCATTGAGAGAAAGCCTCTTCGTTTGAGCTGTTGCGGCAGGTTCGCCGACGACGATAAAATCAACCTGTCCTCCGGAAAGCAACGTTGCCGCCGCCGCACCGTCGGCAACGTATCTTACCGACACTTTTTTAACCGTACCAACATCTTCTTTATTGTTGCATGCGACAAACGATACGCACACAATCAAAACAAGTGCCAAAACCGCAATTATTGCGAAAAATTTATTGGTTTTTTTCATAGTTTTATACCTCAAAAAATTTATTTTTCCATCTTTACATATGCTTCGAGCGCATGAACTTTAAATGCAGTGTCCCCCTTCCTCACGTGTTTGGACTTCGGCGTTTGCAATGCAATCCGCCTCGTTCGCTTTGGCTACAACACATTCACAGGATGTGTTGCTTTACGCGTCGCGCCCACACCGCCGTTCATTCTAATCGGGTGTGGGTGTCCCGCCCGACTTCCACCAAGCAGATAATTTGGCGCAACTGTGGCAGGAGTTCTTGTCCTTGCTCGAACTGATAGCGCAAATTCTCTGTGCGGTAGTAGGCGCGAGGGCTAATGCGGTTTGTGGCAATCGTCAAACGGTTTTTGTTTCTATTTAGGGGATTCCCACGTCGTTTCACTCCTCGGAATGACATAGGGAGATTGCCTTGACCGCAATGACGCTCGAGCGACCGGTCGTCGCCTTGCGACTCCAATTCCGTCTTCGAAAAGGTGTTAAACTTCAAAAGAAGTGATTGCGGATTTAACGTGCAAACTTTCAAATCGTCCGAGTTTGCCCGTAAGCGCGGATATACGCTCCTGCGTACCCTCGACGATAAGTGCGATTGCGTTGGCTTCCTCTCGCGGCACGCCCATACGCCCGATGATAATATCCGCAAAATCGCTCAAAACTTTTTGCATTTCGACAGCAACGCTCTTGTCGCCTTTGAGGACTATGCCCACAACGCCTATCTTTTTCATATTTGACACTCCTTTCAAAAAAAATGCGCCACCTCAAACGGTAGCGCAAAAATGCTGCGATTTTGCTCGTCATCTTACACTCCGTTCTCTTGTCGGTTGTTGCCATCGTTTCGGGCGCACCCTACACTCCGTTTTGCCGACGCACATCGTTTTTGATTCGATATTTTTTTATCTATTTTGATATTATCCTATTTTTCATACGCTGTCAAGCGTTTCACCACACAAACAAAATCGCCGCGCCGAGAATTTTGCTTTCGGACAAAACGGGCATATATACGTTTTGCACGTCGTTGCTGTCAACGTCGCTTGTGAAGATTTGCCAATTTGCGATTTGTTTTATTGCGGCTCTGCTTGTAGAGTTTTCCTCATAATAATCGGCGATAAACGCTTTCAAATCGTTTTTGACCGCAGGAATACAAGACGCAATCTTTGTGCTGACGTCCTCGATTTTGCCGATATACCAGTTGTACCAGCTCTTGATATACGGCAAAGTTTCGTCTGTAACTTCCGCCGGGCGCTTGTTTGGATTGCTCTCGCCAATTATGCTTTCAAAGCCGCAAAGGGACGCCGTCGTGTACAGCGCGGACAAATTCTTTTGAGTAGGATTCATTTCAAAATCGTAATAGCACTGTTTGAGCTTGTCGATATTTGCGTTGAAAAACAGCGAACCGAGCATAATCAAAAGCGTATCTTGATCGATTATATCGGGATGTGCGGGCTTCAAAGTATCGCCCTCGATTTCTTTGACGAGATCGGACACGTTGAGAAGAAGGTCGAGAATTATCACCGGCATAGCTTTTTGATAGCCTTCCGCTCCTTGCTCGCAAACTCTGTCGATAAGTCCGTTTATGCCGTTTTGGTCAAACTTGCCGCTTTCCATAACTCCGTCGATAAGCCTTGCCGCCAAAACGAGTTTGTTGAGCGAACTTGTGGACTCGTTGAGTTTTTTCTCTTCGTCTAGTTTTACGACGCTCAAAAAGTCGGTGATGAAATCCTTGTTCGACATCACGTCCTTGCTTGCAAGCGCAACGTCGCAAAGAGAAGGTATCACGTCAACCGCCATATACGCGTATTTTGCGTATTTGATGATTTGCGAATACACCGCCGAAGATATGCTCTTGTTGTCGAAATTGCTTATAAACAAATCGAGCGCGACGTCGAGTTTTTCGATTTCGCTTTGCGTAAGAGCGTTTTTGAGCCTCGAAACGTTGCTCAAAAGCGCGCTCACAAGCGTTGCTAATTCGCTCTCGGACACGTTGGACAGTGCGCCGTCGTCACCGAAAAGTTTTGAATAAAGCTCGTCCGTCAGCGTGTTGACCGAGGTGTCGTATGCAAACGCAATCAACTCGCTCATTGCGCTTTGCGCGTTTGAAAGCGCACTCTGCATCTCGCTCTTTTGTGCGTCGGTTGCGTTGAGAGATTGCTTTGCAAGGTTCAACACCGCTCTGTTGGCGGACACGTTTTCGAGTGCCGCCGCACTTGCAGAGTTTCGAATCATAACGTCTTTCACGTTGTCCAAACGGTCGACTATATTCGAAACGGTGGTTCTACCGTCGCTTATAAGTTTTGAAATCAAATCGTAGGCAAGCGTAGAAACGTCGCTTGCGGTAAGCCCGATTTGTTTGAGCATAGGCACGAGAAGCTCTGCGTTGTTCGAAAACTCTTTGAGAAGTTTCTTCCCTTCCTCGCTTTCAAGCGAATCGGCAAGCGACTTTATCTTTGCGGTCTGCAAACTTGAAGCGTTTACTACGTCACAAACAAGGCTCGTCCAACCTTTCGTGACGACGTAATCTCCCGCATTTTCAAGCGTCGCAATCTCCTCATCCGAAAGATTTGCGCTCCATTTTTCGTTTATGCCCGAAAGAAATGTTTGCTCAACTCTGCTCGTCTGGTTTGCACGCTCTTTTTGCGCGGCATTTCCTCGATTGTTGCACGCAACAAGACTCGCGCTCATCAAAAGCACGAGGGCAAGCAACAATATAAGGACGTTTTTCGACTTTTTCATATCTATACCTTTTTGATATTATAACCTTTTTTGAAGCAAAGCGCAAGGGGTACGAGAGTATAACCTGCGCTCATTGCGCCGCCCACGCAAGCCACCACCCACGCTTCGTACATAAACTCGAAGTAAAGTCCGAACAGACGGAGCGCATGGATAAGGCTCGAAGTGATAAGCACCGAAAACGCAAACGATACGGCAAACGAAACCACTGCAACGAGAGCGTGCTCAAACACTTCCGCACCCAGCAACGAATTTTTGGACATACCTGCGTTGAGCAACGCGACTCTGCCCTTTTGCGACGTCGCTCTGCCGATGAGCGTAGACACGACCGTAACCGCAAAAATGAAAATCGTCACGACGACGGCAAGCGTGCCGATGAGGTCGAACACGGATTGCATGCTTTCCATTTCCCACTTGAACGCTTCAAGCGTTTCGATGACGTAATAGTTGTTGCCTGCAAACTTTTCGCGCAGCAGTCCGACGGTCGAATCCATATCTCCGTCAATGATTGCGAGCACGGTGTCAACCTTTTTGCCGAACAGGTTTTCAATGCTTTCCTGCGACAAAACCACGTAGTTGCCGCTAAACAGCGTGTGCTTCAATATGCCGCCCACGACGACGGATTTCTTTGCGCCGTCAAGCGTCATCTCAAGCGTATCGCCCTCTTGAACCCCGTACAGTTCGCATAGAGCATAATCTACAAAAACATACGGTTTATCGCTTGAAATGCGTTCGTAAACCGTTGTTTTTGGCGTAATATACTCAAAATCCACCATTTCAAGAACGTCTTTCGAACCGAGTACGTTCATTGTTTTTTCCTTGCCGTCCACAATCAAATCGGCATTGCCCCACACCATTTTTGTGGCAGACTTCACCCCGTCGATTTGCTCGAACCGGGAAACGTCTACGTCGGCTTGAATGTTGGTGACAAACACCATGTCTTTGAACTCGTCAACGTAGGACGTAAATATGCTCGTCGTAAGCGAATACGCCATAAACAGCATCATCGCAATGGTCATACCGACGGTGAGCATGGTCACCGAACGCGCAAAACGCTTGTCGCGCACAATGCTTTTCGCACCTATTTTTATTGCGGGAGAGTGAGTTTTTGCTATAACTTTTCCGCTGATTTTAAGAACTTTCGAGCAAGCGACGGCAAGCAACGCAATGGCAAAAATCATTGAAAATACCGCTGTAATCGCCCTTGCGGTCGGAACACAAAATTCGACAACGACGCTCGCAATCGTGAGCAATGTAAACAAAACTACGAGCGCAACGCCCACCTTCGACGGCTTGCTTACGTCAAGTTGATTTTCCCTTATACTGCCTTTGAAAGAACGCAAAATAGGCAGGAGCGAACTCAAAATCGAGCAGACAAGTCCGATTCCGCCTGCGAGGAATAAATATCCTACCGATATGCCGAAAGTTACGCTTTGCGACAAGGTGAGTTTCAAAAGTCCTACGAAAATTCCCACCGCAAGCGCAGAACCTACAAGAGTTCCGATACATGCTTGAATCGCACTTTCCGTGACGAACAACGCAAATATTTGTTTTTTTGTTGCGCCCACGACTTTGAGCTTTGATATGAGATTGACTTTTTCGCCCTCGCTCATCATAAACAACAACACGATAAACGCAATGCCCAGCGCAAGCACCGCTCCGCCCGCAAGCACGATAGGAGCTGTCAAACTTTGAGTTTGTTCTTCGATATACTTTGCGTCCTTTGACGGCGAAACGAGCATATCTTTGTAGGCGTCCATTGCCAAAATCGCATTTACGGTTGCATCCACTTTCGTTTTGTCGCTCAGAACGACGTGAATCTCGTTGCAAAGATTTTCGCTTGAAAGTATGAGTTTTGAAAAGTTCTCGGTGAGCCCGAGTATCAAATAAGGTGCGTCGTCAAGAAAATATCCGCTTTGCTTTGCGATTGCGCCGATATAGCAAACCACTTTTTTCGTTCCGAGCACAAACTCCGCCCTGTCGCCCACGCTCCATCCAAAATGTTTTGCCGCATCTTGCGATACGATTATATCGTCGCTCCGCTCTCCGCTTTGCAACTTGGCTATGTCGCCTTCGACAATCTCTATTTTTGCAAGCGTTTCGAGCTGTCCTTTTTTGAAACCGCGCACGCCGACGTATTCCTCTCCGTACATTGCGTAAAGTTTGAGTGACGGTACGATTTGTTCTATACCCTCAACGCTTTGCAGCGGATCGTCTTTCATGATGCGATCGCTTGTGCTGTTGGTGGAAATCGTGATGTCGCTCACGCCTGCCGAAGCCGTTTCGGTGGCATAAATATAGTCGAAAACCGCACCCTTGAAAGAAATCATGCAAAAAATCATCGCGACTACAACCGCGACTGCCAAAGTCGTGGCGACAAACCGCATCGGTTTCGACGTGATGTTTTTCAGAGCCAGTTTGAACATTGCCATAAAAAAATCAGATGAGTAGTCCGTCTTCCATCGTGACGATGCGAGATGCATATTCCGCATGCGAAGGCGAGTGCGTAACCATCACCAGAGCAACGCCCCTGTTTTTGTTGATGTCCTTCAAAAGTTCCATAACCTGACGGCCGCGCTCCTTGTCAAGACTGCCCGTCGGCTCGTCAAGGAAGATGATTTTCGGATTTGTCGCAAGGGCTCTTGCAATGGCAACGCGCTGTTGCTCGCCTCCCGAAAGCTGACGAGGATAAGCGTCCTTGCGTTTTGCAATGCCGAGATATTGCAAAATTTCGTCCACACGAGCCTTGTATTCGCTCTCCTTCTTCTTGTCGAGCATCAAGGGCAACGTCACGTTCTCGTACACGGTGAGATTGGGCACGAGATTGTCGAACTGATAGACAAAAGAAAAATCTCTTCTTCTCATCCGCGCGATTTCCTCGTCGGGAGCGTTGCAAAGGTCTTGTCCCAAAAGCTCGACGCTACCCTCGCTCGGTTTGTCAATGCCGGCAAGAATATACAAAAGCGTGGATTTTCCGCTTCCCGATTCGCCTACGATTGCCACAAACTCGCCCTCGTCAAGCGTGAAATCAACACCCTTCAACACAGGCGTTTCAACCTCGCCGGTGACGAAAGTCTTTTTTATATTCAGAGCTTTCAATACACACTCTGCCATACAGCCTCCGTTGCGACGAGCAAAATCTCGTATATGCTCGTGCGCGCGTAAATACACTTTGAATTATAACACAGCGTATTTGATAAAACAATAACAAATTAGTTGGCGTTTTCTCGCATTGTTATGATATACTGAAAATATGAAAAACAAAACTCCACAAGTAGGCACAATCGAATATGAAATGCAACTTGCCGAAGCGTCCGCGCAAAAGCCACGACTTCTTTTGCATGCGTGTTGCGGACCTTGCGCAAGCAGCGTACTTGAATATCTCACCCCGCACTTTGACGTGACGGTGTTTTATTACAATCCCAATATCTTGCCAAAAGAAGAGTTTATCAAACGTGAAAACGCACTTAAAGACGTGATTTCGCATTTTGAAGGCGTACGGCTTATCGTTCCCGACCAATACGAAAGCGAATATATTTCCTACGTCAAGGGGCACAAAAACGACCTCGAAGGCGGCGCGAGATGCGAGCTCTGTTTCACATTACGTCTTGAAAAAACCGCCGAATATCTGAAAGCTCACTCCGACGATTTCGACTATTTTGCAACCACCCTCACGGTAAGTCCGCACAAAAACGCTCCTCTCATCAACCGAATCGGCAACGACGTTGCAAATAAAATCGGCGTAAAATATCTCTCGTCTGACTTCAAAAAGCGCGACGGCTATCTCCGCTCCACCGTTTTATGCCGTGAGTGGGGCATTTATCGGCAAGTATACTGCGGTTGCATACAAGAGTTGCTTTGCGACTGAAATTGCATATACCATCAAATTTCACATCTGAAAAAATGAAAAACTCTATAAAAAGCACGCCGATATGCGTGCTTTGAAAAGTAAATAGTCGCTTGTTTTAACATGTTCCGAGCTTACTTTTCAGTATCGTTTTTGCATTTTTCTTGACGTTCGGCTTTACGCTCGGCGCGTTTTTTAAGTTGTTCAGGCTCAAAATATGCTTTGTGCATGAGATTTTGAAGTGACCATAACCCGATTGAAAATAATATTGCCGCAAGAGATGTGCCCACAAGCGACAACGGCACCGTCCACATTTTTCCGCCGAAAGTGAATCCGTAAAAATCGTTCCACGTCTTTGTTCCAAGCACCGCAATCATATATGCGACGCTATATAAGACGTTGGGAACAAGTCCGAAAAAGCATAGTTTGAACGGTATCTTGCGCCCCACTGCCAAAAAACATGTTGATATGATTGCCAAAAGCGGGGTTATGCAGTGCAAAAATACGCACGGACCTTGAAACATAATGGGATAGCCTTGCGTAGGTCCGAGGAAAAGCATAACTGTGAGAAAAGTCATCGTCACGCTTGCCGTGCCCACAAACTGACACATCATAGTCCAAAGCGGCAATTCATCCTTTCCGCTTTTTAGACTGTTTATATTGAAAGGTATGACAAACATCGTCATCAAAGCAACCAAAATATTGGAAAGATTGGTGAAATACTTGAACGTTTGCGCGCCCAAATTCATGTTGCCCGATTGATGCCCGACAAGCATTTCGCATATTGCATATGCCGTCGTCGCAACGATTGCAACATTACAAGCGAGCGCAAAACCATGAATAAATCTTATCTTTTTTTGCGTGTCCATAACATCCCTCTTATATAACATAGCAATTGTCCGCAACCGTGTCAATACCGATTGAAAAAATCGCAAGAACATTGTGATATTGCATTTCTTTTTTTGTGTAGGTTCACATGATTTCCATAAAAAAACACGCCGACGCGTGTTTTTTGTTATCTTTTTCTTTTTGTTGCAATCAAGTTTAGGCGGTGTCGCACATTAAACGGAGCTTATGTTTACATCCACAACTTTGCCAGTTTTTGCGTTGACCTTCACCTCGACTTCATTGACGTAGCCGATGTAAATTTTCACTTCGTAAACGTATACCGAATGTTTGAGATCGCTTGAATAGTCGATCTCCTCATCGCTTTTTGCAAGCACCGGTTTTGTGCTTTCTCCAAAGTTTTTTACAACGTAGGTGAGTGCGATTTGCTCCGCCTCCGTTTTCGAGTAATTGCGGTTTTTGTTTGCAGAACCGAACGCTGTGCCGAACACTGCGCTCAGGACGACGGCGGCAGCAAGTGCCAGAACGATTATGGATATCGTCAAAATCTTCAGAGTGTTTTTCTTTGCATACTTCTTTTGCGCTTTTTTGATTTTCGCCTCGTCGACATCATCGCTGATTGCCTTTTTATACTCGTATGCATCGATGATTTCCGTCATTTTGCGAGCTTTTTCGAGTTCCTGCTCGACAAATACGATTTCCTCTTCGTTTGCCACTCCGTCCTTATACTTTTCGTATGCTTTTTCAAAATCCATATCACTTCTCCAAAATCTTTTTTATTTGTTCCCTTGCGCGATACAACATAACCTTGACATTGCTCTCGCTCTTGCCTACAATCGAGGATATAGTTTCGATTTTCATATCCTCAAAGTAAAACAGCAGTATGATTTCTTTAAGATTGTTGGGCAAAAGACTGATTGCATTATACAGTGCGCGATAGTTTTCGTCCTCGATTATTTTGTACAGCACCTCGTCGCGCTCGCTCGAAATCTCGTCGGGAAGTTGTGTCAGTTTTGATCTCCAACGCCTCTTGTTCAAAAACAGATTTCGACAGACAGTCAATATCCACGCCTTGAAATTTTTGACTTCATCTGCGGTTGCGAGTGCTTTGAAAAATGCTTCCGAAGCCAAGTCTTCGGCTTCGGAAGCGTTCTTTGCAAGCGACATTGCATACAGCAGAACGTCATTATGATATTTTTTGAACAGCTGTTCTACAAGGTCGTGATCCATAGATTTTAGTCGTCGATTTCCTTTTCGTAGTCAAGAATTTTGCCTGTTTTTGCGTCGATTTCGTATTCGTATTCATATCCGCCGGACTTGAATTCGATTTCCCATACGACAACGCCGTGTTCAACTTCGAGCTTGGCTTTGAGCTGTGTCGTCGTATCGACTCCCGCTTGAGCGGTCGCAATGCGGACTGCCTCGTCCTGAGATATTGTGTCGGTGGCGTTAACCTCGCCTTCTACCTCCACTTTGATGATTGCGCCTGTCACGGCATTAAGTTCATATTCATACTCAACGGTTCCGAGCGTAAACTCGATTTCGTACACATAAGAACCTTTGTCATAGTCGAGTTTCGCCTTTTTGACAACCGCGTCGGCAGCCGTGAGCGTTGTGTCCTTCAAGCCCGCAAGCGCATTTTCCACTGCAATAGACGTTGCGGCTTCCACTCCCTTGAACTCTACGCCTTCGGGTGCTTTTTCATAAACGGTCTTATCGTCGATTTCTTCTTTGTGCTTTTCGCCCGTCAACGCGTCGATGTCATATTCGTACTTCGTTGCGCCGACTTTGAATTCGACCTCATAGAGATATTTGCCGTCGTCAAAGTCGAAATCTATTTCGAGTTTTGTCACGTCTTTGAGTTGCACTCCCGCATATTCGAGAGCTTTGTCTCTTGCCGCTTCCTTGCCGATGTACTTGTCGTTTTCAAACGGAGCGTCGGGGATTTGTTCTTTCGACACCTGGCGGTCATTGATCTTGACCGATTGCACGCTCTTGTCTTCGCCGATCGTCACATCATATTTGATGCCGTTGATTTCGATTTCGACAACAAAACTTCCCGTTCCTTTTTGAGTGACGGTTGCATAATCGATCTTTTGATCTTGTGCGCCGACCGTAAGCAATGCGATTTGCTTAAATTCTTCGTTTCTTGCTTGCTCTTGTTGATTTTTGTTGTCGCATGCGGCAAATATAACCGTGCAACACACTGCTATCACTATTGCAAAAGTGAGTATTGCTTTTTTCTTCATAGGGGTTGCCTCCTTGGGTTTTTTCACAAATAAGACACCCTCGCAAGAAAAAGGTTACAAACTTTTTTCAAAAAACAAAAATCGGGCAAAGCGATTTGAAAAATCACATTGTCCGCTTTTATGCGATTATTTGTCGGTCACGATGATTTTGCCTTTGAACTCGTCTCCCTCGCAAATGATTTCGTCAACCGACGGAAGTTTGACAAAACCGTCTTTGACGTTTTTTACGCTTATCACGGGCGTGGTTACGGTTGCTTCGACGTCGCTTCTTTCAAACGCAAAATCGCAGTCTATCATCTCGCAATCGATGAGTTTGAGATTCTTGCAATAGCAAAGCGGTTGCGTTCCTATGATTTTGCAATGTTCGAAAGTTACGCCGTCGCAATACCACGCAAGATACTCTCCCTTTACGACGCAATTTTTGACAAGCACGTTTTCGGCGTGCCAGAAAGCGTCCTTGGTGTCGAAATTGCAATCCTCGAACACTGCGTCCTTGATGTATTGGAAGCTGTATTTGCCCTTGAAGTCCACGTTTTTGAAACGAATTGCCGTTGCGCGCATCATAAAATACTCGCTTTCCGCATGCGAATTTGCCATATTTATTCCGTGCGTCGACCATCCGAATTCCGGCGATACTATATCGCAACCGTCAATCGTGACGTTTTTGCACTCGCGAAGAGCCTTTATTCCGTGCATTTTTACGTTGTTTATACGGATATTTTCGCTGTACCAAAGCGCGGCTCTGCAAAGCTCGGTCATCTCGCAGTTCTCGATTGCAAGATTATGGTCGTGCCAAAACGGATAACGCAAATTAAAAAAGCAATCCTTGCACTCGACATCTCGGCACTCTTTGAACGCGCTCTCGCCGTCGGCCGGGCCGTCGATGGACACGTTTTTAACTTTGACGTTACGCGCGCCGTAAAATGCACGTTCCTCGTCGAAGGTTTTATTTTCCACAACACAATTTTCGTATGCCATTTTATCCTCAAAATACAATCCGCCTGCACTTGGCAAGCGGAATGGTAATTCAAAATTTTATTCTTGTTCCTGTCTTTCTTCGAGCATCGATTTGACCTTCATAAGCCTCGTCGTCGCACCTCTTTCGTTTTCGTCGAGCTTCATGACGATGTACTTTATGGTTTCTTCCAGCTGCGGAATCATAACGTATTCGAGCGCGTTGACTCTGCGCCTATTCTTTTCGATCTCGTCGGCAAGCATATTGCACGTCTTTTCAACTTCCGCAAGTTTCAAAAGTTTGGGCAACAGTTCGGTGAGCGAAGATATGGAGCTGTCAAGCTCGCTCGTGACGCTTGCAAACGAATACGGATACAAGTCTTTGCTTTCCCCTTCCGTGACGGTGAAAACGGGCACGTTGACGCTCATGACGTTTTTCGAGGACGTTTCAAGCGTGACTTTTGCCGAGGGCATTGCGATTGCCTCTTCTATCACAACGTCGCTGGACACCGCACGCGCGAGCATAAAGGATTTGAGCGAATCGCCAAGTTCCTCTTCCACTTCCTCTCTCAAACGCTTATTTTCACGCACGTAAAGCATAAACTGACGTATCATTTCGTCAGATTTATCCTTCAAGAGTTTGTGTCCTCTCGTTGCGGTTTTAAGACGGTTTTTGAGCCGTCTTAATTCCATTCTGGTTGGGTTTACGTTGAGTTTGCTCATGATTATTTTTCTTCCTCGTCTTTTTCGAGGTATTTTTCGATATACTCGTCGCGAATACGTTTAAGCTCGCTCTTGGGCAATATTTTGAGGAGTTTCCAGCCCAAATCAAGCGTTTCTTCTATATTGCGATTGACGTCGAAACCTTGCGATACGTATTGTTTTTCAAACTCATCGGCAAATTTTGCGTACTTCTTGTCCGTTTCGGTAAGAGCGGCGTCGCCGAGAATGGAACTCAATTCCTTTGCCTCTTTTCCTTGCGCGTACGCACTGAAAAGTTGGTTCATTGTGTCGGCGTGATCTTCTCTCGTCTTGCCCTTGCCTATGCCCTTGTCTTTCAAACGAGAAAGCGACGGCAAAACGTCGATGGGCGGCACGATGCCTTTCTTGTAAAGTTCACGCGAAATGATGATTTGCCCCTCCGTGATGTAACCGGTAAGGTCGGGAATGGGGTGCGTCTTGTCGTCCTCGGGCATCGTAAGGATAGGAATTTGAGTGATAGAGCCTTTCTTTCCCACGATTCTGCCGGCACGCTCGTACATGCTTGCAAGGTCGGTGTACATATAGCCGGGGTATCCGCGTCTGCCGGGAACTTCCTTTCTTGCCGCCGAAACCTCGCGCAACGCTTCTGCGTAGTTGGTGATGTCGGTGGTGATGACCAAAACGTGCATATCCTTTTCAAACGCAAGGTATTCCGCCGCCGTCAACGCCATACGAGGCGTGGAAATACGCTCGACTGCGGGATCGTTTGCAAGGTTGATGAACATGACAGCTCTTTCGATTGCGCCCGTCTTTCTGAAATCGCTGATAAAAAAGTCCGCTTCTTCAAAAGTGATACCGACTGCCGCAAACACGACTGCGAATTTTGCGTCGCTGCCCAAAACTTTTGCCTGTCTTGCGATTTGCGCCGCAAGTTCGGCATGCGGCATACCCGACATCGAAAACACGGGAAGTTTTTGACCTCTGACAAGCGTGTTCAAACCGTCGATTGCGCTTATACCCGTTTGAATAAACTCGTTGGGATAGTCGCGCGCAACGGGGTTTATCGGTTGACCGTTGATGTCGAGTTTCATTTCGGGGATAATGGGTGCGCCGCCGTCGCGCGGTCTGCCCATGCCGTCGAAAACTCTGCCTAGCATATCTTCGCTCACGCCGAGTTCGATGCCGTGGCCGAGGAATCTCGCCTTCGAAGTTGCCATTTTTATGCCTTGCGACGCCTCGAAAAGCTGCACGAGAGCTTTGTCGCGGTTGATTTCAAGCACCTTGCCGCTTCTGACTTCGCCGTTTTCCTGTCTTATCTCGACAAGTTCGTTATATTTGACGCCCTCAACGCCCTCAACGAGCATAAGCGGGCCGACAATTTCTCTTATGGTGTTGTATTCTCTTAACATCACATGCCTCCTTCGTCAGTGAGAGCGCGCATTTCGCTCTTGATTTCGGCAAGAATTTCGTCAAATTTGTTCATTTCGCTTTCGGGGATATACTTCGCTCTGCCGATTTGTTCTCTTACGCCGAGTTCGAGCACGTCCTCGATGTCCACGTTCTTTGTAAGCGCGTCTTTTGCAAGCTCGTCGAACGTGAGGATAAGACGGAGCATATACTCTTGCTTGCGGAGGGACGAGAACGTGTCGACTTCGTGGAAAGCGTTCTGGTGCAAATAGTCCTCTCTTATGGACTTTGCCGTTTCCATAGTCAGACGATTTTCGGGAGAAAGTGCGTCCATACCGACGAGTCTTACGATTTCGTCGAGTTGCGCCTCTTCTTGCAATATACGCATGCACTTTGCGCGCAATTTCATCCACTCTTCGTCAACGTTGTCGGTGTACCAATCTCCCAGGCGTTCGGCGTAAAGCGAATAGCTTGTGAGCCAATCGACTGCCGGGAAGTGACGTTTGTAGGCAAGCGACGCACTAAGTCCCCAGAACACTTTGACTATACGCAACGTTGCTTGCGATACGGGCTCGGACAAGTCGCCGCCGGGAGGCGAAACCGCGCCGATTGCCGTAATCGAACCGACGGTGTTTTCTTGTCCCAAAACTTTGACGATGCCCGCTCTTTCGTAAAATTCCGCAAGGCGAGAGCTGAGGTAGGCGGGATAGCCCTCTTCACCGGGCATTTCTTCAAGACGACCGCTCATTTCGCGAAGAGCCTCTGCCCAACGGGAAGTGGAGTCTGCCATGATTGCCACCGAATAGCCCATATCCCTGAAATATTCCGCAATGGTGATGCCGGTGTATATCGACGCTTCACGCGCGGCAACGGGCATATCCGAAGTGTTTGCGATAAGCACGGTGCGTTTCATAAGCGGTTGACCGCTCTTGGGGTCGATAAGCGTCGGGAACTCGTTGAGAACGTCCGTCATTTCGTTTCCGCGCTCGCCGCAACCGACGTACACGATGATGTCCGCGTCCGCCCACTTTGCAAGTTGGTGTTGCACGACGGTTTTGCCGCTTCCGAACGGACCGGGGACTGCCGCAACGCCGCCCTTTGCAATCGGGAAAAGCGTGTCGATGACTCTTTGTCCCGTGACGAGCGGAGCTTTCGGCGAAAGTTTTTCACGGTAAGGTCTGCCCTTTCTGACGGGCCACTTTTGAAGCATGGCGACGTTGACGTCGCCCTTTTCCGTTTCGACGACGCAAATTGTTTCGTCAACGGTAAAGTCGCCTTGCTTGATTTCCTTGACGACGCCTTTTACGCCGTAAGGAGTCATGATTTTGTGCAAAACAAGGACGTTTTCTTGCACGACGCCGAGCACGCTGCCGCTCTCGACGCTTGTGCCGACGGTAACTTTCGGCTCGAAAGTCCACTTCTTTTCATGGTCTACTGCGGGAAGATACACGCCTCTTTCGATACGATTGCCCGCCACTTCTTTGAGTTTTGCAAGCGGTCTTTGAATACCGTCGTATATGCCCTCGATAAGACCGGGGGCAAGCTCGACGGAAAGGGGCGCGCCCGTCGAATATACGTTTTCGCCGGGGCCGAGTCCGCTCGTTTCTTCATAAACCTGTATGGACGCGCGGTCGCCGCGAAGTTCTATAACTTCACCGATGAGTTTCTTTTCGCTCACGTGAACCACGTCGTACATTTTGCATTGGGACATGCCCTCTGCAACAATCAACGGTCCGGATACCTTTACGATTTTTCCAGTTTCCATTTTCGTCCTCTTATTTGTTCTCTTTGTCGAATAATATGTCTGCGCCTATCGCCTTTTCCACGTTGGCTTTTATGCCTGCAAGCCCCACGCCCTTGTTGCCCTCTGCCGACGGTATCGGCACGATGACGGGATATGGACGGGATTTGTAACGGTTGATAAGCGTTTCGGCTTGCAAAGCAACTTTTTCCGTAACGAAAATGACGGAATACTTCCTTGCAAGCGCATGAATAGTGTCTCTTGCCTGATACTCGTCGTCCACGCAGAAAACGTCAAGGCCGATTGCCTTGAATGCAAGCACGCTGTCTTTGTCACCGCACACTGCGATTGCATTGTCACGCATAGAGTTCACGCATCCTTTCTTTGATTATTTGCGGCGCAACGTGATTTTTCACGCCTGCCACGATGAGTTTTGCGATTTTAAGTTCGGTTTTTCTGCTCATATAGAAGGCTACGATAGGCGAGATTGAATACAAATCGTCCTTTTCTTCCTTCCACAGTTTGAGCAAAGCGTTGTCGCTTTTCGCTTCGAAAACAACGAGTTTTCCGCCTTCGTCGAGCGTCTTTACGTCCTCGAAATAGCAAGTTTGCTTGAACGGCGCGAGCAAATCGTCGCCATGGAATTCCCACACGCTTTCAAGCGTGGAAAGCGCAATCTTTCCGCCCTCGATAAAGCACTCTTCAAAAAACTCTACATCAAGATTAAGCCGTCTGGATCTCTCAAAAGAAGATATATTGAGGTAGTCTATTCTTTTTTCAAAATACTCTTTTGCGATCTTTCCGCTCTTCTTGCAAAGTTCGAGTTGATGTGCGTATTGAGTTTTGTCAACGTCTACGTCCAGTTTGTGCGCGCTTATTTCGCCGCTTGCAATTCCCTCTTGCGTTTTGAGAATAATCTCTTGCATTTGCCTAGGCAAAGCGGCAACTTCACCCGTTTCTATTGCGGTCTGCAACGCTTCGACGTCAAAAAGTCCGTTCGGGGCAAAAGTTTGAGCGTTTGTCCCCGCAACGTACGCTTTGAGCAAAATTTTGAGGTTGATATAATCGTTCTCGATCAAAAACGCATCAAGCGCGCCGCCCTCGTTCATTTCTTTCAGAAGAGCGACGTTTTCTTCTTCCGCACGCTTGAAAACGACGTCGAAGTTTTCGCCGTCCGTCCCGAAGCCGAGTTCGGCAAGAGCTCTCGACGCTTCCTTTGCGTCGGACGCGTCGAGAAGCCTCTGCACTCCTTGTTGAGTGAGAAGTTTGCTTTCTCTGCTTTTTATTTGGGCGTTTTGATACAGAAATTTGTATGACATATCAGCCGAAGATTTCCTTTGCTACGTTTGCTTCCGTTTGTTCTTTGAGAAGTGCGACTTCAATCTCGAAAGTGAAATTTTTGTCAACTCCGTTCTCGCTCAAAATCACGCCGCCGTCAAAATCGCCGAGCTTGTCCGAAAGAGTGAGGGAAATTCCCTTTTCTTTTGCGAATTGCGCAAGCGATTCTTTTGTGACGATATCCTTTTCTCTTTGGGATATAGTCACGACGTCGCCGTCCTTGGCGTTTTGAAGCATGGCAAAAATAAGCTCGGAATACGTGTCTTTGTCGAGGTTTCTCAAATTGTCCAACGTGCGCTCGTACACGACGTCCAAAACTTTTGTTTTTGCCGCGAGAGTGAGCTTTTTGGCGTCCAACTCCGCAACCGTTTTGGAGCGTGCTTCAACGTCGAAAACCATTTTGTCGGTTTCCGCCTTGAAATTATACAAATACGCCTTGCACTCTTCTGCCGCCACGGAAATGACCTCGTCGGCTTTGGCGTTTGCCTCACCGATGATAGACTCCGCTTTAAGGTGCGCGTCTGAAATAATTTTTTCAACAATCGCTTCTTTGCTCATAAAGCCCTATTATGCAATGAGTGCTGCGCTTGCAGTTGCTTCGAGGAGAGATTCCGTTGCGGGCATCATGACGCCGAGAAGAGAAACGAGAAGTGCAAGAACCGCGTATGTTTCAACCATAACGGTCAAGATGATTGCTTTGCCGCTTTCTTCGGGACGTTTTGCAACGAGTGCGATACCGCTGCATGCGACTTTGGATTGATAAAGCGCGCTCAAAAAGCCTACGATTGCCATAGGAAGGCATGCCACCATCAAACCCAAACCGCCTGTGACGGAAAGTCTTGCTACCGAGCCGAACAGATCTATTTTGACAAACACCAAAAACGCCACGAGCAAGCCGTAGATGCCTTGTGTGCCCGGCAAAAGTTGCAAGACCAAACATTTGGAAAACTTATCCGGATCCTCTGAAGTGACGCCTGCCGCGGCTTTGCCCGCCGTGCCTACGCCGATTGCCGAGCCGATGCCTGCCATTGCTGCCGCAAACACCGCGCCGATGAGGGCTATCAAAGTCCCAAGTGTGAAATTACCCATATAACTACCTCCTACTTTTCCAAGTATGTGTATTTTGTTTTTGTTCCGAAAGGCACGAACACATGTCCGCAACCCTCGTAGAATTTGCCGAAAAATTCGATGTATTGCAATCTGCAATTATGCACATATGCGCCGAGCGTCGAAATGCCTATGTTGAAGATGTGCCCGACAAGGAATATCGGCACGCAGAGGATATATCCTATCGCAATCAGGTTTGTCGGGAACAATCCCAAAACAACCGAACATATTTGATTGACAACAAGCGCAACGACGCTTCCCGAAAGTCCCAAACCGAACAAACGCGCGTACGAGAGAATATCCGAAAGGATGTTCACGCCGTCGTAAAGTTTGCCGAATCCCGTGAGGAAAGACGTGATTTTCTTTGCGCCCTTCTTGCCTCTCGTGTTGCCCAAAACAAGCAGCAACGCGCCTCCTGCCATAAGACCGATACCCGTCCATTTGAGCGCGACGATTTGTTTGAAGAACAAAAGGCAGAGCGCAAGCAGAATGATACCGGCAAAAATCATATACCACGTAAACACTTCAAAGAATGCATCGAGCGGACGTTTTTTGCGTATAAGATTGATTGCGTTGAGGAGCATACCCACCCAAATATGCACAAATCCGAGCGCAAAGGATATGCCGAGCAAAATGAGAGGCCCGTTTCCTTCGAGAGGTTGAACAAGTTGCAACTTGGCAAGGAACGTCCCCGATATGTCCAGCCCGAACCAACCGCCGAATATTGCGCCCCACACAATTGTGGATATACCGCCCATGCCTACGACAAGAAGCAGTCTGCCCTTGCCTGGAACGGGCTTTTTCACCGCATATGCGATAAAGCCGCCGAGCGCAAGCAAGATTCCGTACGCCGCGTCCGCAATCATCATGCCGAAAAGCAAGAAATAGAAGAAGGACATAACGGGATTGGGATCGAGATCGGAGAAATAGTTGGGCGCGCTGTACATATTGGTGATGTCTTGATACGGCTCGACTATCTTGCTGTTTTTGACATAGGTGGGGACGATTTCGTCCTCTTTCGGCTCTTCAAACTCATAAACGACGGTGTCGCCCATCTCGTCAAGCAAAGTTTTCAACTCCTCCTCGAACTCGGCGGGATACCACGCCTCCATCACAAAACTGCGCTTTGTCGCCGCAAATCCGTCAAGCGCGGAGTATTTGTCGAGCTGAACGAGATAATAATCGTAAAGCGTCTTGAAATCGGCAATATACATCTCTTTTACGAGAGCGCGCGTCGTAAGCTCGAAAGTTTCCTCTTCGAGCTCGTCAAGTTTTTCTTTGAGTTTTGCAACGTTTTCAAGCGGCGTCATATCGTCGTTGACTGACGCGCGGACAAATTCAAGGGATTGAAGCTCGAAAGAAAGCGCGTCGGCAACGTCGTTTGTTGCAACGGCAACGACGGGTTGCGCTTTGCCTTCTTTCAAAAACTCGACGTAAACGCACTCGTTTTCCTCTTGATACTTTTGCAAGGCAAGCACGTTTTGCGACGGAATACAGCCCAAAAACACGGACGTTTTTTCTCCGTTTTTGTAGAAAGAATAGGGTTTGCGCAACGACGAATACACTTTGTGCGTTTCTATTTCTTCCTTTATGCCGGCTTTTTGAGCGGCAATTTCTTTTTGGCGCAAATCTATTTCTTCAAGATCGGCAATATTTGCCATAAGCTCGACTTCTTTTGAGTCGATAAGGTCGAAATCGTCAAAACTCATCCTCTCGATTTTGGCAATCGGAGGGGTTTTGATAGGTGTGTAAATGTATGGATGTTCGCTTTTTTCGGTTTCCTTTGCAAACTTTTCGGCAACCTTTTTTTGATCCCTCAAATACGAAAAAGCAAACTCGATTCTGGCAATCTGCGCCTTGATGCGTTCGCAAGATGCGGAATTGTCAAGTCGCACGGTATCGTCCATATCGTGCGTTTTTGCGATTTCAACGTTTTTGGTGCGTTGAAGCGCCTTGAACAATTTGTGCCTGTCCGACTTATGCGCGACGAGCACCAGTTTTTTCATTTCAACAATCATAATCCGATGATGCAGTCAAGTTTATTCTTCGATTGTTTCTTTTTTGCCACAGTATTTTTCAACGAGAGCGTTGCAAAGCTCGCTTGCCTTTTCGCTTGCGGCAAGGTTGTGGTCCATTGCAAGTTCGTCCGCGGATTTTTGTCCTTTTTTGAGGATTTCGTCGCGCTTTTTTTGCGCGTTTGCTTCCGCTTTGTCAAGCGCGACGCGTCTGTCGTCGCGGCATTGCAAAACAGTGGCTTTTTTCTGCTTCTCGGCGTCGATTTCCGCCTGTTGCACTATTTGTTTCGCCTTGTTTTGCGCCTCGCTTACGATTTCGTCCGCTTGCGCTTCGGCTTCTCTTATCTCTTTCAAAACGTCGTCAATCATAACTCACCGTCCGTTTTCGATGTCGGAAATCATATCCAAACGTCTTTGATGTCTGCCGCCCTCGTAGGTTGCGGTGTACCATGCTTTGACAATGTCCTTCGCCTCGTCGGGAGAGATGACTCTTCCGCCCAAAGCGATGATATTTGCGTTGTTGTGGCGTTTTGTCATCTCTGCCATAAACGTGTTCGTGCACACTGCCGCGCGGATGCCCTTGACTTTGTTTGCGGCTATGGAAATGCCTATACCCGTGCCGCACATAACGACGCCCAGATCGCACCTTTTTTGTGCGACGGCGTTTGCGACTTTGAGTCCGTATTCGGGATAATCGACGGAATCGGTCGAGAAACAGCCGAAATCCACAACTTCCGCGCCCAGCTTTTCCAGCTCTTCGACGACGGCGTCTTTAAGCACGAATCCGCCGTGGTCGCAACCGACAGCAACTTTTGTCATAGCAATCTCCAACTTATTTTATACTTGCAAATTATTATACCACTTGAATATTCAATTTACAAGTCTTAAATTAAAAGGTAGTTTATTAAAAACTCATTTAATATATAAGAGAAACGGTCGGAAAATTTGCCGATTGAGGCATATCGTACCATTTGTAAAACACACAAAAAAAAGACGCGTTGCCGCGCCTTTTTTTGTGTAGTTAAATTGTGGCGTTATGCCAGCTTTTTAAGTTTTGATTTCTTGACGACAATCGTCACGACCGTTGCAACCACAATGAGCGTTACGATCACGACTGCCGCCACTATAACGTAAATCTTCCATGCGTCGAGTGATTGATGGTTGACGTCCACAAACACGATGCCGTTGACATAGTTTGCCGAATACGTCAATTTGCCATCGTTGACCACATAATCGGTGAGTTTGGTAAGTCCGCCGTTTTCGTTGACATAGTAGATTGCAATTCCGTTCAGGTTCTTGACGCTTTCGGGGAGCGCAACCGTAACCGTCGTGGGCGTGTTTGAAAGCAGAACGAGTTGATCGTCAAGATAGAGGTTGACTCTGAGCACCGCCGCCACGCTTGCGTCTTTGACGCCTGCCTTTTGGCTCATTGCCGCAACGTATTGCTCAACCGCTTTCAGATAGGACATATCGCTTGCAAGAGCGTTGTTCGTCTTGATTTCCTTCACTTCGAGTCTGTTTGCGACAACGCCTTTGCCCTCGGTGATGTTGATTGACGAACCGTCGGAGGAAGCAAGGCTCTTTGTGGTGAGTTCGAGCACGCCGGTGCTGCTCATAAAGACGTAGTTGTCTTGGCTGAGCGTATCGTCCGAAAGCACGACCGCAAACGAATATTTGCCCGCACTCTTGATGCCTTCGAGACCGACTAGCTTGGTTTGGCTCTTGTCGATTGCGATTGCAGGAGCGTTGCTTGCGCTTGCCATTGCCACTTCGTAGCCGACGGAATAGTTTTTGCCCTCAACGAAATCGCCTGTGAGTTTCATAACCGTCGAACCGTCTATCATTTCTTCGCTCATTGCGTAGCCGTCCGAGCTGAGCGTGACGTTTACTATTGCCCTGAGCACTTGAAGTTCTGCAACAGTGCTTGACGCATTGTAGTTTTTGCCACATTCGCTTGTAAGGAATTTGTCGGTGAGCGCAACGACCACTCTGTACTTGCCCGCATTGACGACTTCGTTTGCGGAAATCGTAACGTATTTGCCGTCTTTGAGCACTTGATAGGTCAGCGTGAAGTCCGCGTTCTTGACAAGGTTGTACCCGTTTGTAAGGTTGTTGTAGCTGATTCTGTTTTCGCCGCCTGCGGTTGCGTACTCGTGCTTTGCGCCGTTGTAGTATTCGCTGACGTTTTGAGCACGAAGTCCGACGTCCGCCTTGTCGATGACGATGCTCTTCTTCACCGAACCGCTGTTCCACTCGATATAGTAGCCGTTTGCGTCTACATCTTTGCGCGCGACGAATTTACCGTTTGCGTTGATATAACGTCTGACTTTGACGATACCGCTATACGTACCGACGTTTATAGGATAGAGTTCGTTGCCCTCGTCGTCCACGAATATAACTTCGTCGGTTTCGAGTTCGCCTTGAACGACTTCGTGCAAACGATTGATACCGTTGCCCGTCTTGTCGATTGCGTAAGAATAGCTAAACTCGTTTTGAGTGTCGCTACCCACGCTCACGCCGGTGAGTTTGGGAAGAACGATTTCGAGCGTTGCCGTGTCGAATTTCGCATTTGTGCCGGCGATATCGAATATCGTTCTGACTTGTCCGTCGTTATCTCTTGTGGAGATCGTGTCAATGCCTGCCAAAACGACGTTGTAGTTTCTCACAATCGTATCGACGGCGTCGTAATCGTAATCGGACACCACGTAGAGCACGTAATGCTCGTAAGATTCGAGTTTGTCGGAAATCTTTGCAAGTTGGGTTGCAGGCGTGGTTACACCGGTGTTTTCGTTGTAAACGCCGAGTCTGACCGTCGGGAAGAAGTTTGTTCTGTCCTTTGCGAACAAGGTGTTGACCGATTGACCGCCGATGATGCCGTCGTTGCCGTTCTTGTCGAGATATCTCAATCCGACGTTGAAGAGAAGTTTGCCGTCCGCACTCATAACGTCGCCGTAATTTGCGCTGTATGCGTTTGAAACGGTGAGAACGTACAAATTCTTCTTGACGACGGAAACTTTGCTCGTTGTGCCGTTTGCTTCCGAAACGCTGCCCTTGTCGGTGTAGACAGGCTTAAAGTCGTAGTTCTTTGCCCTGCCGCCCTTCAAGACGTAGGACGTGGACGTCGTGCCCGCTTCGGGAGTGGTTGCGGCAAATGATACGTATGCTTGCGGCAAGGTGGAAATTTTGTCGTTTGCACCCTCGCCCATACGAACGTATCCGCCGATTGCGCCTTCCGCCGCCTTGACGTATTTGCCGTCTGCAAGGTCGTAAGAAACGCCTGCAAGAAGCGTTGCATTGCTTGCGTCGAGTCCGGTTGCCGCAAGGAAGTCGGACATCGAGATATAGAATGCCGTATCGTTTGCAAATTGATTGTCAAGTGCGTATTCAACGCCGTCGTTGCCCACGAGTTTGTAGGTCACTTTGCCGGTGAATTTGCCGGTGGAAACACCGTATTCGGCCTCGTCGTCGGCAAGATACGCGTTGATGCTTCTTGCTTTGATTCTGCCGGAGAGCTTGACTTCGACGCTTGTCTTTTCACCCGCTATGGTGTAGTTGTAAGCATCCGCGCCGGCGATACCGCTTGCCGTGAACACGACGTACTTTGCGGTTGCGTACGCGCTGTCGAATTTTGCCGAAACGTTTGCGATCGTCACGTCGTCACCGATGATGACGTTTGAAACCGCACTCGTTGAGAAGTTGAAATCGACGCCGACTTGACCGAAGAAGATATCCGTGCCGTCGTAGGTCTTTTCAAACGCGTCGGTGTCGGTTGCTCTTTCGATGCCGCTTGCTCTGATGGATGCGGTGCGTTGAGTGATTTTGCCTTGTGCGGGCAAATAGTTGATTGCGTCGACGAGTTTGCTCGTTTCGCCGGCATAATCGCTTGCAATCAAGTATGCGTCGACACCGTCAACCTTATAGAAACCGACGATTGCGTTTGCGTTTTGCGCTTCTTCAACGCTTGCCGTATCGTTTTTGAGGATGTATTTGTCGGTTGTTTCGAGTGCGTACCAGTACTCCGCAATTTCAGCCTCGGCAGGTTTTTCGTAGACGATCGTGCCGTCGGCCATGACGAACGCCAACGCCTTCTTACCTGCGATTTCGCTATTATTACTATATACTAATGTATAGTTATCATATTTTTCCTTAATATTTTGCAAGAGCAAGCCGTATGCCGTGCCGTCTTTCGCAATCACGTTGCCGTCTTTGTCGATAGCGACGTTCTTGTCGATGAAGTATGAACCGTTCTTGGTTTGAATCGCGTAGAACTTCTTGTCGGCGTCGATCATGTTTTTGAACGTATAGGAAATATTGCTCTTTACGACCGCTTCGTCGCCGTTGTACTCTCTCGTGCCGAGATCTGCGCTCACAAGCACGGGGCGTGCCTCGATGTTGCCTGTAATCGTGCCTTTGTATTGAACGAGCTCGTAGTTGTCGATCGCTTCGAGAGCAAGATCGTATTGTTCTTGCGAAAGCGAATTTTTAATTTGAAGAGTTGCTACCGAAACGTCGATTGCGATGTTTTTGCCCGTTTGCTTTCTTGCAAAGTTGCCGCTTGCAACCACTTCGAGCAAATCGGAGTGCCCTGCGACAATTCTGCCGTCGGTGATGTTGATGGTTATGCTTGCGCTTGTCGTGCCGTCGTAAATCTTATCCTTGATGTCGAAGTCGTTGACGATGAGTTGGATTTGCTTTTTGCTCATGTTCACGGCGTCGATAAGTTCGAAATCGTCGATTGCGCCCACTTGCAAGGAGTTGATCTTGTTGTACTTGTCGTCGACTTTGCTGTATCTCGCACCTTCGAGAACGTAGTTTTTGAGGATATCGGTATCCGTGCCGTCGAATCTGACTTCGAGCCCGCTGACAAGGACGTTGTGTTTGCCGTTTGCGCCGACGTTTTCATCCTCTGCGCCGTTCAACGAGAGCATGAAGGAAACTTTGCTTGCGTCATAGGAGAATTTTTTGAGTTCTTCTTCGAGGTTGGTTGCGTATTGCACGGACGTAAACGTGCCGTTGACGTTGTCCACAACCACGTTTGAAGTGCCGTCGTACGTCTTGTCGGCAAACTTCACGTTGGGCACGAGTCTTGCCTTGGAGATGACGACGCCGATGTCTGTGTATGCGGTGTTGAGCGCATCGACGTCCACGTAGTAGTTTTTGTCAAGAACGCTGTAACCCGAAACTCTTACGGAGTGCGTGCCGGCATTTGCGTTTGCGGCTTTACCTGCAAGTTTCAAACCTATGGTTTGAGCGGTGTCGCCCTCTGCAAGCGCACCTTGTGCGAACGTGTAAGTCATATCGACGTCCGTTTTCTTGTTGTAGTCGCGATCCACCGCGTCGAGAGTTTGGAAACTGCTTGTTCCGAGCACGCGTTGCTTGATGGACGCAGGCATATTTTTGAGCACGATTTTGATGCCTTTGCGATTGTTGTACATCGCGTTTTCGTCGATGACGATATCGGAGTTTTCGTAGATACCGTCGCGCTTGATGTCAAACTCTTCGGGTTTGTCGATGACGAAGAACAACGCAACATTGACGACGTAGTTGGAGTTGACTTCCGTACCCGTAAACGAATCGCTTTCCTCGGTGATGAGGAACTTGTCCGCAGTGATAAGCGACTTCGTACCCTCGCCCGATGCAAACGAAACGCTGCTTACGCCGAGGTCTTTGGTGTTGTCGTATTGTTTGGATATCGTCACGTCGCTCTTGAGAAGCGCAATGATGCCTGCCGAAATGATGATGTTGCCTTTGCCGTCGATATTGTCGATATAGATGATCGTAACGAACGTGCTATCGTCTATTGCGACGGTATCATTTGCCGCAGAGCCGTTGACTTGCGTCGAGTTGCCGTCGTTGACGAAATTTGCGATGCGGTAGTTGAGAGCTTGCGCACCGGAGAGCGAGAACGTGTCGAAAACGATGCTTCTAATGCCCTTTTCGGGGCTGTCGTAGTTTGCGTTTGCAACGAGAGTTACGTCATCGGTTGCAAGCACAAGATACGAGGACAAATCGTAAAGGTTCGCGCCGTTGTAGAACACGTCCGTCTTTCCGTCGTATGCTTTGCCGATACCGACGAAATACTTGGTTGAAAGGTCGATGCTCTTTTGCTCGATTGCTAGTTTTTGAGTTGAATCGACAGCCGCTTCAACCTTGAAGTTGGAGTTTTGAGTGCTGAACGGAGTGCCAACCGCAAAGCCGTAATATCTGCCGTCCGTGCCGTAGACAGTGCCGCTTGCGTCGGTTGCGCCGTCGTATCTGCTTGCAAAGCTCAAACGATTGCCGTTCTTGTCGAAGATTGCTCTTACGAACACGCCGTTGATTTGCGCAAGAATATCGTTGTATGCAACGTTTGCATAGTTGCCGTCTTTTGCGATTGCTTGTCCGCCGACGGACGTCACGTCAAAGCCGATGTCGTAAACGCCGTCCTCTTCGCCGTACACTTTGGAGAGGTTTTGCGCGGTGGGTTTGACGACGATTGTCGCAGGATTGATCGTAACCGTAACCGGCTCGACGAACACTGCGTCTTCGAGTGCGGTTTCACCGTTGTAGAGTTTTGCTCCGCTTATGCTCAAAACGCGCTTTCCGGCGTCGAGAATCGTGCCGTTTGCGACGTCCACGGACCACTTGACAGAGGTATATTCGCCGCTGGGAGTGCCTTGCAATTCAAATTTTTCGGAATCGAAAACGAGGGTGTTTTCGCTCCAAACGAATCCGTAAACAAACTCGAAGTTTACGCCGTCTTTGACTTTGACGACGATTGCGTTTTGCTTTGTAACGTACACGATATATTCCGCTCCGCTTGCGTCGAGCTCGATAACGACGTTGCCGTCGTCGAGATTTCCGCCGAGCAAGATTGCGTACTTATATGCAGCAGAATAATTTTCGTCCGTAAGCTCTGCGATTTTTGCGCCGAGAGAAAGTTGTGCGCCGTTTGCAAACAACGCTTCGATTTGGCTTGCGACGACCATATCCTTTGCCGCAATCTTGTATGTCGGAGCGATTTTGCCTATTTCGCTTTCAACGGTCGTTCCGAACGGGAATACGCTTGATTGACCGCTCACGTCGAGTTTGACGATACGTTTTTCGATTGTGAATTTGTATTTTGTCGTTTGAACGACGATGGAATAGTTGCTGTCTATGTCGAACAAGGACGCATCGGACGCAAAGTCGTATTGACCTACGCCCTCTGCCGACTCACGAGAGATGCTGCCGCCTGCATAGAAGAGCGCGTAGCCTTCTGCCGTGGTATCGGTTACGGGGTTATATGCGCTGAAAACGTCCGCGACGATTTCGTTTGCGCTCTTGTAAAGTCCTGCAAATTGAGCGAGTTCGACGCCGAATCTGAATTCCGGATCGCTGTCGCCGAATGCTTTGCTTGCGCTCCATGCGTCGATGGTGACCTGACGTCTTGTGACGGTGTGAATTGCGCTGTTGAACGTCACGTCGTAGTTGGTTGCCGCGGAGTAGTCGCTGCTTTGGTTGACGATTGCGTAGTTGCCGACTCTGTATGTTTCGCCGCTTGCAAGAGTAACGTCTTTAAGCACAAGGTTTACAAAGATGTTCTCGCTTGCCATTTGCGCTTTGTCGATGCCCGTAACGTCGAAGTCAAGCATTCCGAGCACGCTTGACGCAGGCTCGCCGAATTTGCTTGTGGAGGATTTGACGGTGATGACCGCTTTACCCTTGATGACGTCGTAGCGAACGGGCGCGAACACTTGCTCGCCCGCATCGTTCGTTTCGAAGTCGCTCGTAACAAAGCTTTCGTCATCCTTGGGGATGTAAATTCTCACTCTGTAACTGCCGACTTTGGTGGGAACGAAGAACACGGGGTTGCCGTCCGAGTCGAGTTTTGCCTCGCTCGGATCCGTTGTCGTACCGCCCTCGTTGTTTTCGTAGAGCAAATTGTTGTCGCTATCAACGAAGCGATATACGAACGAGCTCTTTGCACCCTCGTATCCCGAGATAACCACGGAAGATACGTCGGTGGGAGCCGCGGTGTAGCCTACGCTGCTGTTGATGTAGTTGTAGGTGACGACTTTTCTTGCCGAAAGCTCGAATCTGTTGCTCTTTTCGAGGTCGGTGAGGTTGTTGAAATCGTCAAGCGTCACTCGAAGCGTTTCGTAGCCGCTTGCGGTGATATATTGCGCGTTTTCGTTGCTTATGCCGCTCCAAACTTGATTTTGCGTGTAGTTTTCAAACAAGACGTTGCCGTTTTGCGTGAACTTGAAAGGCACGTAGGAATTTGCAAGACCGACGTTGAAGAGCAAGGTTTCGCCACGTTTGATTGTGGTTACCGCGACGCCTTCCGCATTGGTAAAGGTGAGGTTTGCAAAGCCGCTTTCAAGTTTTGCATTGCTTTTGACACTTGCCGAAACGCTGTAATTGTTTGCGTCCACAAGCACGAAATATCTGCTGAGTTCGGACACGTTGCCCGCCTGGTCTTCCGCCCAGACGTAGACAAGACGCATACCTGCGTTCAGATTTTGCAAGAGTTGGAGAGTAAAATCTGTTGCGTCGCCGTCCAGAGCATCGCCGGTAACCATGATGTATCTGTCGAAACCGAGTTCTTTTTGAATGTCGATTGCGCTCTTATAGTTGTTTTCGACGTTTATATCCCTATACGCCAAAAGTTCCGTCAAGTTCTTCACCGCTTTGATGCCGTAGTGAATCTTGAGTCCGCTTGCGTAGTCGGTTGCCGTGATAGCGTCATTGAAAGCGAGCATAACCGGCAAGTTGTAAGAGGTTGTAAACCAGTTTCTCGAAGACGGGAGTTCGTAGTTTTCAAACGTGGACAAATAGCCCTCTTCGTCTTCAAACAAAGGAACCGTCGGTGCGATGCCGTCGATGAGGACTTTTATGCCGCCCTTCCAATCGTTGTTGATATATTCCACGGATTGCTCGTCTATGTCAATCGCATTTATCGAAGCATATTGTCCGCAGAACATCGAGAACGTCGATATCCACTCGAAAAACGCCGTTGCGGGAGCGGGTATAGTAAACGTAAACGTGCCGTTGCCGCCTTCGACAGCATATGCGACGTTGACGTCTACGCCGTTGATATTGATCGTAATATCGTTGCTGACCGCCGTCGTAGCCGTACCGCTTGCCGATGTGATATAGTCAACAATGCCCGCAACGTAACTGTCGCCCTCGTAGTCGCCCATGCCGTTGACCACGATTGCGTGCATTGCGCCGTTTGCGTCCTCGAATCTGAACGTGTAGCCGGAGAAACCGCCTGCGGTGAGCGTAAATTTGAGAGTTACGTCACCCGTTGCCCACTTGCCGTTTTCGCTTGCAAGTATGGTGGTTTGGACGCCGTTTTTGTCAAAGGAGTAATCGACGGTATAGTCAGGTCTGTCGTAGTCCACCTTTGTGTAGAAGGACTTGACGCCGCCCTTGTTGCCTGCAAGATCGAAGATATAGAAAGTAAATCTATAATATCCGTGTCCCGTCACGTTGTCGGTTATGCTTGCAGGGTTGCCCTGATCCGCACCGCCGTACGCCTTGGCAACGCCGTTTGCGAAGTCATAAGTGAACGAGCTGATTTCACCATAGGCAATCGGATTGATGCCTGCCGCCTTCACTGCCGCATAGTCTGCAAATTGCGTGACCGCAATGCCGTTGAGATCGGCAAGACTGTCCGCTCTGTTGACGGTGTAGAACCACAAATACGGAGAATAACCCGCCGCCGTATCGTCCTCGTTGACGTTGATGCTTCCGTCTGCAACAATTTTGTTTTGACGGAACCATGCCAAATCCGATGAACTTGATTTGATATAATTGTCAAGAGATACGTTCGTACCGCCGTTTACGCTGTCGTCGGGCGATGTGGTGTCGATGCCGGAAAACTCGATTCTCGACTTGCTTGAAATTCCGCCGTAATCCCCAACCGAAGTTTGCACCGTGCCGTTTGCGATCATATAAATCATGACGGCAACTCTGCCGCGATTGATATAATTGACTTTTGCGTATCCGACCACAACCGTCACGCCGTCGTCGTTTTCAACGGTGATAGCCTTTGTTTTGGCTCTGTCCGTCGCATCCCAGATGTTGAACGTCGTTTCGTTGACCGTAACGGTTTTTATACCCGAAGCGTATTGAAGGTGTGTGGAATTGTTTGTCTCTGAAGTTTGAAGCGTGCCGTCGGACGATATACCCGTGATCAATCTGTCGCCCACGCCGATCGTTTTTGCCGCATCCGCGCCGTATTTCAAAATTGCGCTTTGGATCGAGCTTTCACCCGAATAGTTGTACATATCGACGTATTCGGTTTGTGCAAATTTATAATATGTGTGGTTTGTACCGTCTGCAGAAATTTGTCCCAATCCCGTGTTTGTATAAGATTGCATTTTTCCTGCGCCGTCGGTAACATTGTCAAGTTTGATGTTTTTTGCAATTGAATCGTAATATACCGAGGCATTCTTTGCATCGGTGAGGTACGGAGCATAACCCGATCCGCTCGTGCCTTGTTGATAGCTGTTTTGAATGCCGTAAGTGGACGATGCGACGGGTGCCGCATTGTCGCCGATATTAAGGCTTGAGCTGTCCGTCACGTTGTTGAACGTGATTGTGTATTTGATTTGGATATTTTTAATCTCAAGTCCTCTCCTCGGAGTATACGGAGGAGCCCATCTTTGTGCCCACCCCAAGCCTGTAGCCAATGCCAAATTATTCTTACCCGGTGAGAGCGTTACGGCATCGGTTGTAAACGTTTCGGCGGCTTCTTTGCTGCTATTTTTATAATTATATGTATAGTTTGAATCGCCGTCTTTTTCTCTTAAATTATACGACTTTTGAGCGGTGAGAGCCTCGGGTCCTGCAACGGCAGAATAAAACTTATTGTTGAAGTTAGAAGATAACGCACCCATACTAAATGTAATACTTGCAGTAACTACAACATTTTCGTTCTGGATCATTTGATCAATAAATTTTGACGCTCCAAAATTTATAACACCGTGGCATTGTGCAGCTTTTGCCGCATTCGAAACACCGAATTGCCACGTTCCGGAAGCACCCTCTTCAATAAACATTTTCGTGTCGCCTGTTTCTTTGTAAACCTGAATGTTCGTTGTCGAGGAAACTACGGTGTTAAATGTTTCGGTATATGTCCAAGTCGTTTGCGTTCCTATACCCGGATACCCAAAATCAACGCCGGTCAACTCGCCGTGATCTCCCAAAATCGAAACGCCTGCTCCAAATGTTGCATCGCCGTCTTTTTCGGATTCCGCAGCAGTTGCGATTCCGCCGATAGCATCGTTTGACAATGCCACCGCAAACACAAGCGTGAAGCAAAGCGCAAGCACAAAGATTCTTGCAAGCGAGAGTAATTGTCTTGTTTTGTTGCCATTTCTCATAATATCCACCTCGGGTTTGGTGTTATGCGCGTGTACGCTCTCATAGCGCGTATGCGCACGCAAATTTTTATACATCTACAATATTACACAAAATCAAAATAAATGTCAATACCTAATTGTTCAAACGGCGCTGAGGCAACGGCAACACGCGGTTGCGCATTGCCGAGAGCCTCGCTTGTTCTCACAATCACTACCGCGCAACCACTCTTCACTCTCAAAATGAGACGGATAAAATCACAAACCGCAATTTCGTGCGAGTGCTTGCTTGGTGTTTAGCGTGCTTTGCACGCAAGTGGAATATTCCAAATCTTCCATTTGTCATTCCGAGCGACAGCGCGGGAATCCAGCCAACAGGCGAATTTCGCTCCGCTAGATTGCCACGTCACAACTTTCTTTGCTCCTCGCAATGACAAAATGGTGGGACGCCCACACCCAAACGAACACTCATTTAGGGCGCACTTATTAACGGTATGTGCCTATTCAAAGTGCGAGCCGCAAGGCGGCGAGAAAGCGAACGCCGAGCTTGACGAAAAAGTACAAGCGACTGCGCCGTGTTGTTGCGAAGCTGGCGCACAAAGCGCAGTGATATAACAAGAGGACAATACTTATCTATGCGAGTGCTGAGTGTTGTCCCCCGCTACGCGGTCACCGTGGGTGCCCTCAAGGTCACGCAGAGGGGGAACGGTGATAGGGAAAACACGTGAGGAAAGGGGAAATTGCAATTAGAGTTCACGCACTTTATGCATTGTTTGGAAGTTAAAAACCGCGATATTGAGATGAAGAACAAGGAAACACCCCTTGAACAGCAACCCTAATGTACAAGGCGTACATGAGTTGATGGGCAAGGGGGTGTTGACGCAGTTATTCGCTCAATAGCGCGGTTTTAATGCGAGGGGTGACAGACCAAATCATACCACACCCCCACCAACACTCCGTAGGCGGGATTTATCTTGCTCTCATCGATATCGATAATGTAGGTATCCCGAATGGCAAGAATCTTTTTGCGAGCTTTGACGGCAAGAGTTTTGCCTTGCTCGTTGAGCAAATAAGCCTTCATATGGAAGGGGCCGGCTTTGATTTTTACTTTCAGATTGCCATGTGAGGACTCGGCGCGACGGAAACAAAGAAATGGTAGTTTCTCGTTGATGCAACATACCTCGTTGCCGCGCGAATCTGAGATTGAAAACCAGGAAGTAAACACCTTCTTAAATTCTGACTGCATGCGCGCAACGGGTGCGCCGTTCTTGTCAAAAAGCACGACGTTTCCCATAAATCTATCCCACTGCCTTTCGGCAAAAAACACGGTTTGTCCCTCTGTGGTTTTGATTTCGAACTTTGCGCCGACGGTAAAATACTTTTGTTTTATGACAACTTTCATATTTCCTCCTTTTTGCAAAAAATACACAAAGTGTTTGTTGTATGTATTTTATCATACAATATGCACGCTTGCAAGATTTAATTTCTCAACGCAAAATTATATGAAACACGCCGTTTCTCGAACTATCGGCGATTGTCAAGGTCCGATTTCAATTCACAGACGCGCTTTTTTAATATAGGATGCAGCTTGTTGGGACAAAGCTCGCAAAGAGGTTCGAGAACGAAAGCGCGATTTTGCATATCGATATGAGGCACGCACAAATCGTTTGCGGAAATCACGCAATCGTCGTAAAAAATCACGTCTATATCCAGCGTTCTGTTCCCCCATCTTTCACTGCGCACGCGCTCTCCGCCGCTCTCGATTTGCGATATGACGGAAAGAAGTTCAAAGGGAGAATAAAGCGTAAAAATACGCACTGCGCTGTTGACGAATCGTTCGTTTGCGACACCTCCGTACGGCGCGGTTGAGTAGCGGGAACTCTCTTTGACGTCTTTGATATTGTCGTCGGCTTTCAGTCTTGAAATCGCAAAATCGAGATAAGCGTTTTTGTCTCCCATATTTGAACCGAGCGCAAGATAAACCTCATGCCACTCTTTTTCAACCTGAACGGCTGCGTAATCGAATACGCCGCTCATCGGAGCGTCTGGCTTTTTCACTTGCACAACAACTTTTTTTGCGGGGTATTTTTTTAGCAATACCTCCGCCACCCTTGTCGCGAGCGTTTCAATCAAATTGAAACAATTATTTTCACAAAACGACTTTAAAGTCTTTTTTACGTCACTATAACTGATGGTTTTTGTCAAATCATCGTTTTTTGCCGCTTGCGAAAAATCATAAAAAATTTCCGCCGTAAACAAAAACCGTTGCGGATTTGTTTTTTCTTCGGGATTGCATCCGTGGCATGCTTTTACTTCAAAGTCTTTTAGAATAATCTTGTTCATATGCAATTCGGGTTTGATTTTTTATATTTTAGGTTGTTATTTTGCGAGGTTATTTTGCAAGGTTTATCACGGCTCGATTTTCTTTGACGTCATGGACTCTTACAAACAAAACGCCCTGTTTCACCGCAAGCATTGTCGAGTCAAGAGTTGCTGAAAGTCTTGTTTCGGGAGTTCCTCCGAACATGGATTTTCTGGATGTGCCGAGCAAAAACGGATACTCTTCAAACATATCCAAAAGCTTGTCGTAATCGTTGAGAAGTTGCCAATCCTCGTCGTTGGATTTGTTGAAACCGATTCCACCGTCAAGCAGTATTCTGTTTTTGTCAAGTCCCGATGAAAGAAGCGTATCCACCGCCCTCATAAGTCCCGTTTCCTTGTCGAAAAACAAGTCGGGTATCCCTGACTTGCGTCTGTCGTGCATAACGCAAATCGCAACGTCGTTTTGCGCGACTACCTTTGCAAGATTTTTGTCGAGCAAACAACTCACGTCGTTTATCATATCCGCGCCCACGTCGATTGCGGCTTGCGCAACGTCGGGATAAAACGTATCCACGCTCACGAGCGCATTCGGGAATTCTTTCTTTATGCTTTCCACGGCAGGAAGCACCCTTGCCATCTCTTCGAGCGCGCTTACGCTTTGCGCGCCGGGGCGAGTGGACTGACCGCCGATATCGATAATTTCGGCACCATGCTCCAAGAACTTTTTTGCCGTTTCGACCGCATCGTGCGCGTGGCGACTTCCTGCATAAAAGCTGTCGGGAGTGACATTGAGGATTGCCATAACGTGCGTTCCGCTCTCGAAGACCTCGTTGCCGACGTGAAAATCGTAGTGACGTTCTGTTTTCATTTCAACCCCTCCAAAATCAATCTCTCGATACTTTCGTCAACCTCGCCGCGCTTTGCGAAAGTGATGGTTTTTGCGCCGATTTTCTTAACTCCGCGTGCGCTCATGCACGTGTGCTGCGCCTCGATTGCAACGATCACGCCCTTGGGATTAAGTTCGTCGAAAATTGCGTCCGCGATTTGTGCGTTCAACCTCTCTTGCAGTTGCAAACGCTTTGCGTAAACGTCAACCACTCTTGCAAGTTTGGAAAGCCCCACCACTTTGCCGTCGGGAATATACGCGATATGCACCTTGCCGAAAAACGGCATAAGATGATGCTCGCAAGTGGAAGAAAAATCTATATCTCTTTCGATGACGACTTCGCTTCCGCTCTCGTCAAACACTTTTGAAAGATGCGTCTTTGCGTCGTCGCTATATCCCTGCGTCAACTCTTCGAGCATACGCGCCACTCTGTCCGGGGTTTGCAAAAGCCCTTCGCGGTCGGGATCTTCCCCTATTGCGACAAGTATGTCTTTGACTGCTTTTTTGATTGTTTCTTTATCGATTGTATTGTTTTTCATTTTCGTTTACTCGTTGGTTTTAAGTTCTGAAAAAAGCGTCAGCGAACCGCACAAAATCGTCACGTCGCAATCGCCGTTCAGTGCGTTTTGCACTGCCGTTTTTATATCGTCTTGCATCGAACATTCCCCTTTGCAAAGAGGCGCGACTATGCATTTTAGTTCTTCCTTTTGCATTGCTCTGGGCGACGGCGGCGTAATGCACGTTATCCTGTTTGCAAGCGGTGCGAGAATAGTGCAAATGCCTTTTACGTCCTTGTCTTTTAGTATGCCGAGCACGAGATGCACGCGCTTGTTTTTAAACAAATCTTTGATTGCGTTCGCAAGCGTAGTTGCACCTTGCGGATTGTGCGATCCGTCAAAAACAAGCACTTTATCTTGCGGAATCGTGATGTTAAACTCCTCTTTTGCGTTTTTTACAACTTGCAACCGCGCTTTCCATATCGTGTTTTTAAGCCCGACTTTAAGGGCGTTTTCGCTTATATCGAAATGCTTTTTGTTAAGCTCTTCGACGGCGCAAATCGCAATCGCGGCATTGACGAGTTGATGCTTGCCGAGCATGGAAATTTCATATTCCTTTCCGTCGTAGGAAAAGACTTGTCCGTCTAGATTGCCTCTCAAAAACTTCGGTTCTTTGCAAACAACGACGTTTGCTTTGCGGTACTCTTTTTTGCCGTCTTTGAGAGCGAAGGGGCGTTTTAGTTGTTCCATAACTTCTGGGGGCTGATTGCAAGTGACAACTTCGTCTTTTATTATCGCCGCCTTTTCGCTTGCGATTTCTCCGAGCGTATTTCCGAGCAAAGCGCAATGGTCAAGACCTATGGGAGTAATGATTGAAAGCACCTTGTCTTCAATGGCGTTGGTTGCGTCCCATCTTCCTCCGAGTCCCGTTTCAAGCACACACACGTCGCACTCTTTGTCGAAAAACGCAAGCATTGCGACGGCGGTTTCGATTTCAAACGCAGTCGGTTTAAACTCGGATATGCCGAAAGCGTTTCGCAAAATTTGCTCGCTTTGTATACATTCCTTCACGACCGTAAGATACTTTGCCACGTCGTCGTCCGAAAGCGGTTGCCCGTTTATGAGCCACCTTTCGTTGTAGCAAAACACGGACGGAGAATTGTACGTTCCCACCTTGTAACCCGCCTCTTTAAGCACGGACGTGAGATATGCGCTGACGCTCCCCTTGCCGTTGGTGCCCGCGATATGCACGAATTTCAGATGTCTGTCGGGCGCGCCGAGAAGGTCGAGAAGCTCGCGCATGCGCTCTATGCCGTAATCCGAACCCGACCTTTCGATGTTTTTGATGTATTCGATTGCCTCTTGATAAAACAAAAAGCACCTCCTTTGGAAGCACTCGCAAAAAAACCTTTCGGTAATATGTGAAGTCCGGAGTGAATATTGCACCGCGAGCAAAGCTCTTCGTCCGCCGACACCCCACGTTCGCACGGCACTTAACGCGCAATTTCTACTACTTCCATAGATATTGATTTGATTTTACCACCATTCGAAAACAGTTGCAAGAGAAAATGGACAGCGCAACAAAAAAATTATTGCGCAATACGATTATGTGGTTTATACTGAATCCATATTATTAAAATAAGATTAAAGGAGTTGCTTATGTTGACAAATACGTTGGGCGCAAGAGAGTTTTCTCTTCGAGATCCCATGGTGTTCATACTGTACGGCATAGTGCTTGCGTTTATCGTCGCGCTGTCGCTTTACTATATGCTCTCCGCGCTCAAAAGAGCGAAACAACTCGGCATCGAGTCCTCGAAAATCAAAAAAGTTATCACCACGTCGGCAACGTTTTCCATTCTTCCCGGCCTCGGAATCGCGCTGGGTGTAGTGACGCTCGTCGGCACTTTGGGCATTGCGTTCCCCGCAATCAGACTTTCAGTCGTCGGTTCGCTCCAATACGAAACGCAGATGGCAAACGGCGTCGCGGAAGGTCTTTACGGCTCTATGGAAGCGATGATTGCTCACGGGATCACCGCGCAAGACTTTGCCACTATGGCTATGATTATGACGATTGCAATCTGCTCGGGCGGCGTTGAAGTGCTTTTCTTCTACCGCTTGTATCAGCCCAAAATCGGCAAACTCATGGCAAAAACGACGGGCGGAAAGAAAGGCGGCGTAAATATCGGCGATCTTATCTTCCAAGTGTCCTTCATCGGTATGGTCATCGGCTATCTTGCGATGAGCATCGAAACGCTTGCCAAAAACGTGACGTTCGTGGACGGCTACTACAACTTCATCGCAGTGCTTGTGGCAATGGGTTGCATGTACGTGTGCGACGTGCTTATAAACAAAGCAAACTGGAAATGGCTTGACAGTTTCTCAACGCCCGTGTCCATGCTCATAGCAATGTTTGTGGTCGGCGTGATAAGCTACTGCGCAAACAAATACGGCTGGGCACTCTCTTCCGACACGTCGTCGGCAGCGGAACAAGCCGCAGAGGCTGCAAGAAACGCCTTTGCAATGATACTGTAAGGAGGCGCGATTATGTCAAAAGAAAGAGTTAAAGTTTCAATGGATTACAACCTCAAATCGCACATCATCGGCAAAATTTGGCTTGCGTTGTCGCTTGCCATATTCTTTGCCGTCCCCACGACGATTTGCCTCTACTACGACGTCAAACCCGACATGAGCGTCATGGGTACGTCCGCAGTGCTCATTCCCTTCATCATCAACTTCTTCTCGGGAATATTCGAACCTATCATCTATTCCCCGATGTTGGGCATCAACAGTGCGTACCTTGCCTTTATCACAGGCAACCTTTCCAACCTCAAAATCCCTTGCGTCGTCAAAGCGCAAGAGATTTGCGGCACGAAACTCGGTACGGAAGAAAACGAAGTGGTGTCCACCCTCTCGGTTGCGACAAGCACTCTGGTGACAACGGTCATCATCGCGGTGTTCGTTCTTATCCTTGCTGTCAGCAACGTTGAAACGGCAATCAAAAACACTCCGTGGATTACGCCTGCGTTCACCTGCGTCGTTTACGCGCTGTTTGGATCGCTCGGCGGAAAATACGTCGTCAAAAACATCAAGCTCGCAGTATTCCCGCTTGTCATCATCGTTGCGTTCTCTCTCATTTTGGGATTTGCAGCGCCAAAGCTCGGCGTCGGCTCGGCATACTTGTTTGTCGGTATAGCTCTTTGCGCAATCTTCGGTATTCTCCAAGTCGTGCGTGAAAAGAAAAAGCAAAAACTTCAAGAAGAAAAAGAACACCTCGAAGGAATCGCGGTTTCCGACGTCGAACTCGACGAAAACTCCGCAAACGCCGTCAAATCCGACGATGAGCAAAGCGAAAATCAAAACGAAGAGCAAAACGAAGAGCAAGCACTCGAAGATGTCGAAAAAGAGGCGGAACAAATCGCCGAAGACACCCAAAGCGTTGACTAAAAAGCAATTCAAAGCATAAAAAATCCGACGAAAATTCGTTGGATTTTTTCTTTTTTCAGACAGATGAGAAACAAGGTTTTTGTTCCTCTTTTAACTATAAATAAACGCAATATTGAGATGAAGAACAAGGAAACACCCTTTTGCGAACCCGCCTAACGTACTTATGCGTACGTGACGGGTGAACAAAAGGGTGTTGACGCAGTTATTCGCTCAATAGTGCGTTTATTCCAACTCGAAAGCGCCGGTGTAGAGCTGATAATACCTCCCCCTCTGCGCAATCAACTGCTCGTGATTGCCGCGCTCGATAATCTCGCCGTGTTCGAGGACGCAAATCATGTCGGAGTTGCGGACTGTGGAAAGTCTGTGCGCAATGACAAATACGGTGCGACCTTGCATGAGTTTGTCCATACCCTGCTCGATAAGTTTTTCTGTGCGAGTGTCGATGGAGCTTGTAGCCTCGTCGAGAATGAGCACGGGCGGATTTGCGACTGCGGCGCGAGCGATTGCAAGAAGCTGACGTTGACCTTGCGAAAGGTTTTCGCCGTCGCCTGTAAGCATGGTGTCATATCCTTCAGGCAAGTGGCGGATAAAGTAATCCGCATTTGCGAGTTTTGCCGCGGCTTTGACTTCCTCGTCGGTGGCGTCCAGTTTTCCGAAACGGATATTGTCGGCGACCGTCCCCGTAAAGAGGTGCGTATCTTGAAGAACCATTGCCATAGAGTGACGCAAATCGTCTTTTTTGATTTTTGTTATATTGATGTTGTCGTATCTTATCTTGCCCTCGTTGATGTCATAGAATCGGTTGATAAGGTTTGTAATCGTGGTCTTTCCCGCACCCGTCGAACCGACAAGAGCGATTTTTTGTCCCGGCAACGCTTCCATAGTGACGTGTTTGAGAACGGTTTTTTCGGGAACGTAACCAAAAGATACGTCCTCGAATTCGACCTCTCCTCTCCACTTGACGTAAGTCGTCGTGCCGTCGGCTTTGTGGAAGTGTTTCCACGCCCACTCGCCCGTGTATTCTTCGGTTTCTACGATATTGCCGTCCTCGTCCTCTTTTGCGTTTACGAGAGTTACATAGCCTTCGTCCTGTTCGGGTTGCTGGTCAATCAATTCAAAGATACGTTCCGCACCGGCAAGAGCCATAAGAACGCCGTTCATTTGTTGAGCGATTTGAGAGAGCGGATTGCTGAATTGGCGGGAGAATTGCATGAAGGACACAAGACCGCCCCACGTCATACCGCCGAATCCGCCGATTGCCATAATCGTGCCGAGAATTGCGGTTGCCGCATAGGACACGTAGGACAAGTTGCCCATGATCGGGAATAGTATATTCGCATACGTGTGCGCCTTGTCGGAGTGATGGAACAAATCCTCGTTGAATTTGTCGAAATCGATTTTTTCCTCGTCCTCGTGGCAGAACACTTTGACCACTTTAAGTCCGTCGATATGCTCCTCGATAAAGCCGTTTATCGCGCCGGTCTGGCGTTGTTGACCGACAAAGTGCTTGCCGCTCTTGCCTGCGACGAACTTCATAATGAAAAGCATTATGACGAGCATAACCACCGAACAAAGCGTCAGCAGCGGAGATACGAGCATCATTGCGACAAACATACCGACAACCATAAGCAAGTTGCTGATAAGGTTGGGAATGCCGTTTGAAAGCAGTTCGCGCAACGTGTCCGTGTCGTTGGTGTAAAGGCTCATTATGTCGCCGTGGGTGTGAGTGTCGAAATATTTGACGGGCAATTTTTCCATCTTTTCGAACATCTCGTCACGAACGTTTTGAAGAGTTCTTGTCGTAACTCTGACGAGAATATAGTTGTAAAGATAATGAAGACCTGCGCCGACGACATACATCGCTGCCATAACGCCTATAATTCCGCCGAAGTTTTGGATTGTAACCTCCGCCGCCCTTGCGATTATGTCGGCATTTGACGTAACGTAAACGCCGTGCTGATACGCAAGCGGAAGAATATAGTTGTTGACGACAACCGAGCCGAGCATAAACGTACCCGCTATGTTGCAAAGCACGTTTGCGATCATGCAAATCAATGCGCCGATAAGTTGACCTCTATACGGTTTCCAATACCCGAGAATACGCTTCAAGGTTTGCATAGGGTTCTTTGCCCTAAACTTGTTTTGAGCCGCCGCTTTTTTGACGTTTTGTTTTTTGTCTTTACGCATTGACGCTCACCTCCTCGTCGCTTCCTTTCTTTTGGGAATTGTACACGTCCCGATAAATCTCGTTGGTTGCAAGCAACTCTTCGTGAGTGCCAACGGCGTCGATTTTGCCGTCGTTCATAACGATGATTCTGTCTGCGTCCTCGACGGAAGAGATACGTTGAGCGATGATAAGCACCGTAGTATCTCCGAATTCTTTTTTGAGTCCGGATCTTATTGCCGCGTCGGTTGCGGTATCGACTGCGGACGTAGAATCGTCCATAATCATGATTTTCGGCTTTTTGAGCAAAGCGCGCGCGATGCAAAGACGTTGTTTTTGACCGCCGGATACGTTGACGCCGCCCTGACCGAGTTCGGTTTCGTAACCGTCGGGGAAAGACATAATGAAGTCGTGCGCTTGCGCCGCTTTTGCAGCGTGTTCGATTTCCTCGTCCGTTGCGTCTTTGTTGCCCCAAAGCAAGTTTTGCCTTATCGTGCCGCTGAACAACACGTTCTTTTGAAGCACCATTGCGACGGAATCTCTGAGTTTGTCGAGCTTGTAGTCCTTGACGTTGATGCCGCCGACCTTCACCTCGCCGTCCAAAACGTCGTAAAGTCTGGGAATCAGCTGGACGAGAGTGGACTTTGCCGAGCCGGTTCCGCCGATGATACCGATGGTTTCACCGCTCCTGATATGCAAGTCGATGTTTTCAAGATTGAGGACGTCGCGGGATTTCGAATAGGAAAAATCGACGTTGTCGAAATCGATACTGCCGTCTTTGACTTCGATGTCCTGTGAGTCTGGAGCGTCTTCGATGTCGATTTTTTCGTCGAGAATTTCAACGATACGATCGAGGGACGCACGCGAAAGCACGATGTTCATAAAGCCCGTTGCAACCATGATAAGCGACATGAGAATTTGCATTATGTAGCTCAAAAATGCAGTGAAATCGCCGAGTTTCATGTTGCCCACGATGATGTCGTTGCCGCCGAACCACGCAACGCAAATCATACACGCGTAAACCACGATTTGCATAAACGGGAATGCGATAACGATGATTTTTTCCGCGGAAAATTGAAGTTTTTGGACAGTTGAACTGACTTTTTTGAACTTGTCGATTTCGTTGTCCTCTCTCACGAACGCCTTGACCGCGCGGATACCTATGAGGTTTTCCTGCGTGGACTCGTTCATATCGTCGTATTTGCGGAGCATCTTTTCAAATCTCGGGAACACGACTTTCACACCCACGATAAGTCCTACGATCAAAACGGGGATCGCCGCGGCAAATATGAGCGACAAATCCGGGCTTATTGAGATTGACATGCACATTGCCAAAATCAACATTATCGGCGAGCGCACAAGCATACGGATGATGATTTGAAATGCCATCTGTATGTTGGTTACGTCGGTGGTAAGTCTTGTCACAAGGCTTGCGGTGTTGAATCTGTCAAGGTTTGCAAAGGAGAAGTTTTCAATCTTGTAAAACATCTTTTTGCGCAGATTTTTTGCAAAACCCGTCGAAGCGGTCGCCGCAAGTCTGCCCGACATCGTGCCGAAAAACAGCGATATCAACGCCATAACTATCATCATTGCGCCGCAAGTGACGATAAACCAGACGCGGTTGTTCATCGTAAACAACTCGAAGCCTTTGCTTCCAAGTTGAAGCGTAAACGTAAAAGACGTTGCGTCCTCAACCATACCTACGTTTACGATTTGCGCCATGATGAGCGGAATCAAAATTTCAAACAATACTTCGAGCGCAACCAAAACCGATGTGAAAATCGCGGGAGCTTTGTACTGTCCCACGCAACTCGCCATTTTTTTGAGTCCGCTCTTTGCCCTCGGAGCTTTACTTTTTTCGTCTGCCATAATCACCTTAATGTCGCAGGATGCGACGATGAAAAACTGTGCAAAAGCCAAATGTTTCATCGACTGCCAAATCGGTTGCAGTCAATACTTTATTTACAATTTATTAAAAAAAATGTCAATCGATTATTAAAAATAATTATAAATATTAAATATATTTTAACAATTCCTTATTGTGCTTGGTTTCAAATCACATCGAAAACGTAAAAAAATCGGCGTTTATATATGTCAATATTTGTGGAGTTATCTTGACAAAATCGGCATATTGGTGCAATAATTTATACAACAATACGGTTTGGGGGACATTATGTCTGCACAAAAAGAAGATTTGCGCATCGTTCGCACAAGAAAACTATTGAGCAACACGCTGCTGGATATGATGGAGGAGGAATCCATCGAAAAAATCAGCGTCATAGACCTTTGCAACAAAGCGATGGTCAACCGCGCAACGTTCTACGCACACTTCGAGGACAAATACCACCTTTTGACTTTTGCCTTGGAAGAGCTCAAAGACGACCTCTACAAAAAGTTTACCAAGGACACCAAGTTCACCACCCCCACCGAAACGCTCAACTCGATGATTGTGATGGCAGTCGACTTTTTCTTTGACAAGCACAACCACATCGCCAACATAATTCGCTTCAACAGAAACGGCAAGGTGATAAGCACCATACAGGATTCCATCGCACATTCCATCAAGTATCAGCTTTCGAAATACAAAGACACGTACGAAATCAAAATGCCCCTTCAAATTCTATCCACTTTCGTTGCGGGCGGCATGATAAACACGGTGCTTTGGTGCGTGGACAACCCCGGCAGATACACGTACGAAGAGTTTATCTCCTATGCAACCTGCCCTCTTGCCGAGCGTTGCTTTGTGAAAAAATAAAACAAATACTTATGAAAGACGAATTGCAAAACGCAGTTCGTTTTTTTTATTATCTCCCAAAAACCTTCGTCAAAAATCTATTATATCGTTTTAGATTTTATAAAATCAACGTCCTATATGTTCCATATTTCGACCTAATGAAAAAAACTTAAAATTTTTGAGCAAAATATATTGACATAGCAAATTTTAGTGATATAATTAGCAATCGAAGACAAAGAGTGCTAACAAATAAGCACGGTGATTGCCAAAGACGTAAAAGCGTATGAAGCAATCGAAGGCTCAAAAGGCACGACACGGAACATATTTCAAAGGAGGTATGAACTATGGACACCAGCAAATTTACTAAAAAAGCATTGGATGCAATAAATGCGGCGCAAAATCTTGCGCTTGAAAGACATCATCAACAACTTTGCAAGGAGCATATCGCGTATGCGTTGCTCAACGACGAGGAAGGGCTTATTCCGAAACTCGTCACAAAGTGCGGCTCGGACGCTCCGCAACTGGTGAGAGAAATCGACAGAATTCTCTCTCAAATGCCCTCGGTCACGGGATCGGGCGCAAGCGAAGTTTATCTGTCGCAAGACTGCTCGCTTATGCTTTCGCAAGCGGAAAAAGACGCAAAGAAACAGGGCGACGATTTTGTGAGCGTCGAACATATTTTTGCGGCAATCCTCGACAACCCCACCCCTGCCCTCAAAGCAGTATTTACAAAGTGCAAACTCACAAAAAAGGACTTTATGAGTGCGCTTTCGCAAGTTAAAACCTCAAAAGTGACAAACGACAGCCCCGAAGACACCTACGATGTACTCAACAAATACGGTCACGATATGGTTGAAAGAGCCGCTCGCGGTCAGCTCGATCCCGTCATCGGACGTGACGACGAGATAAGAAACGTCATTCGAATTTTGTCAAGAAAGACAAAAAACAACCCCGTTCTTATCGGTGAGGCGGGCGTCGGCAAAACGGCAATTGCGGAAGGACTTGCCCAACGTATCGTCAGAGGCGACGTCCCGGAGGGACTCAAAGACAAACACATCTTCGCACTCGATATGGGCGCGCTCATCGCAGGCGCAAAATACAGAGGCGAATTTGAAGAAAGACTCAAAGCGGTTCTTGGCGAAATCAAAAAACAAAACGGCAGAATGTTGCTGTTTATCGACGAATTGCACACCATTGTCGGCGCAGGCAAAACCGAAGGCAGCATGGACGCAGGCAACCTTTTGAAACCTATGCTTGCAAGAGGCGAATTGCACTGCATCGGCGCAACCACGCTTGACGAATATCGCAAATACATCGAAAAAGACCCTGCTCTGGAAAGACGTTTCCAACCCGTCATGGTCAACGAACCTACGGTTGAGGACACAATCGCTATATTGCGTGGCTTGAAAGAAAGATACGAAATCTTCCACGGCGTGCGCATACACGATCAAGCTCTCGTCGCGGCGGCGACTCTCTCGGACAGATATATCACCGACAGATTCCTCCCCGACAAAGCAATCGACCTCGTGGACGAAGCGTGCGCTATGATACGTACCGAAATCGACAGTATGCCCACCGAAATGGACGTCATCAGCCGTAAAATCATGCAACTCGAAATCGAGGAAATGGCTCTTGAAAAAGAAACCGACAAACTTTCTATCGACCGTCGCGAATCCATCAAAAAGGAACTTGCCGAACTTCACGACAAATTCAACGAAATGAAAGCGCAATGGGAAAACGAGAAGAAGGAAATCAACAGCGTTCAGGACACCAAAGCCGAGATTGACCGCGTAAATCTTCAAATCGAAGAAGCAAAGCGCAACAGCGACTACGGCAAGGCGGCGCAACTTCAATACGGCGAACTGCCTGCCCTCACCAAGAAACTCGAAGAGGCTGAAAAGAAATCCGCAAACGGCTCTACCCTTCTTCGTGACGAAGTGACTGCGGACGAAATCGCAAAAATCGTTGCAAAGTGGACGGGTATCCCCGTAACCAAACTTATGGAAAGCGAAAAGGAGAAACTCCTTCACCTCAGCGACGAACTCCACAAGAGAGTTATCGGACAAGACGAAGCGGTGCAAGCGGTCAGCGAAGCGGTGTTGCGTTCTCGTGCGGGCATATCCGACGAAAACAGACCTATCGGTTCGTTCCTCTTCCTCGGCCCTACCGGCGTCGGCAAGACGGAACTTGCAAAAACGCTTGCTTCCTATCTGTTTGACGACGAGCGCAACATCGTGCGTATCGATATGACGGAGTACATGGAAAAATTCAGCGTATCTCGTCTTATAGGTGCGCCTCCGGGATACGTGGGATACGACGAAGGCGGTCAGCTCACCGAAGCCGTGAGAAGAAAACCCTACTCCGTCGTGCTGTTCGACGAAATCGAAAAAGCACATCCCGACGTTTTCAACATCTTGCTTCAAGTGCTCGACGACGGCAGAATCACCGACAGTCAAGGCAGAACCGTCAACTTCAAGAATACAATCATCATCTTGACTTCCAACCTCGGCAGCAACGTGATTCTTGACAACATCGACCAAAACGGCAACATCAAGCAAGAAGCAAAAGAGCAAATCGACAGACTGCTCAAACAGACCTTCCGCCCCGAGTTTCTCAACAGACTTGACGACACCGTGTTGTTCACTCCGCTCACAAGAGAGAACGTGTACAAGATCATCGACATCATGCTCAAAAAGCTGGAATCGAGACTTGAAAAGCAAAACCTCAAACTCGAAGTTACGCAAGCGGCAAAAGACCTTATCGTTGACGGCGGCTACGACGTGACGTTCGGCGCAAGACCGCTCAAACGTTATATCGAAAGCAACGTCGAAACCAAAGTTGCAAAAGCAATCTTGCAAGGCAACATGGACGAAGGCGACACAATCGTGGTTGACGCTCAAAACGGCGAAATGCTTGTCACTTCAAAGCACTGATAAAAAGAGTCATAAACTAAATAAATTATAAAAAGACTGCCACACCCAAACGTGCGGCAGTCTTTTTTATAGCAACTTTTAACATACCATTTTATTTTTACTCTTTAGGAATTTTAATTGTACCCGAAACACTAGTTAGCGTGCTTTTAGATAAAACAATTCCTCCTTCACTCTGATACAAGCTAGGCATATACATATCGGTATAATTATAAGACTTATCGCCCTTTCCGTCATCTGTCAGTTCCATTGTTTTTGTTATATCATAACTTTGAGAATTTCCTTCGCTATCTTTATATGTATCGGTATCAACCTTAAATTCAATAGAAACATTCTTACATATTGCTTTTGAATACTTGCATTTAACACTATAGTCTACCCTATACTTATCATAATACACGCCGCTGACATACGGATCTCTCGATGTCGAAATAAGTGTTGACACTGTATTCGGGATAAAATAATCAAAAAAATTCGATACTGTCAACTCAATCTCTTGATACTCATCAGCGGGATTCTTTGCGTTATTGTCAACATCATCATTTTTATTGCACGCCACAAGTTGAAAACAAACAAGAGTGCTTAGCAACATAACTGCAACGATTAAAATTGATACTTTTCTAATCTTCATTGTTAACTCCTCCTATATTATAGCCGTAATACGCCCAAGTATTTTTGTACTTAATGATATTATATTAAGTCTTTTTAGACTTGTCAAGTACAAAAATACTTAAATGGGATATTCTTTGATTATGTTCAAAGACATCATAAAAGATTTAAGAGAATCACAAGAATTGAGCCAGTACGAACTTGCAAAAGCATTGCAAGTGAGTCAATCTGCCATTGCAAAATGGGAACTAGGAAAAACCGAACCCACCGCATCTGCACTAATCTCAATATCAAAGTTTTTTAAGGTAAGCACGGATTATTTGCTTGAACTTGAAGATGAATTTGGAAACAAAATTTAAACGGCGGATTTTGAATCCGTCGTTTCTTTTTTCAATTCCAAAACGTTGCTATGTTGAGATTTGCACGGCAGCATTGCGCTCTCAATAACGTATGAAATAATCCATACAGCGCAAACGCCGCTAAAAACCAAAGCAATTTCAGCTGATTCTTTTCAAGTGCGGCAAGGCGTAGGCGAAAAACTTTTTGTAGGCGGCGCATTTGTCGAGGTCGATACGCTCGCGCTTGCAGCCGTTGCGGCACATATGATAGAAATTGCACTCCTTGCATTTGTCCTCGATTTGCATACTTTCTTTTATGAATTCGGTTGCAACGGGGTGCTTTGACAGCGCAAAGAAATCGGTATCGTTGATGTTGCCCATATCGTAGCAATCGAGGCAATAGAAGTCGCACGGATAGACCTCGCCGTCCCCCTCGATGACGAATTGGTGACAGCAATGCCCTTCCATTCCGCACTGTTCGGGACACTCGAAATGCGCAAGGCGCACGAAGTTGTCAAATTGGCGGATTGAGGTGTATTTGCCGTCCATACAGTCTTTGAGATACATCGCAAAGCACTTTTGCAAAAACTCGGAATAGTCCTCGGCAGACATCGAATAGTTTTCCTGCGCGCTTGGGAACGCCTCGTTGTAGGTGGTTTTTGAGATAGGCTTGCCGCTCTCGTCCACGCGCAATGGTTTGAGCATGGGGATAAACTGCAAATGCTTGAAATTCTGCTTTTTGAAAAACCTATAAATCGGCTCGATGCGATTTGCCACCTGCTTTGTCAGCACCACGAGGATATTGAAATCCACGCCGTATTTTTGCATAAGTTTTGCGCCGTTGAGCGCACGTGAAAACGTGGGATTGCCGTTTGCGTCAATGCGAAGCGAATCTGCGCTTTCGTCGCCGTCCAAGCTCAATCCGACCAGGTAGCCGCCGCGCTTGAATATCCTGCACCACTCCTCGTCTATGAGCGTTCCGTTGGTTTGCACGCCTATGCTGACGGGCGCGCGATTGACGTTCAACTCACGAATAATATCGTGCAGTTTCAAAAAAAACTCCTTGCCGGCAAGCAAAGGCTCGCCGCCCTGAAAGGAAAGCATCACCCTGTCGTGTCCTGCAAAATCGAAGGCTTTTTTGAGCGTTGCGCGCAACGTTTGCTCGCTCATCATGCCGTGCGAAGGCATCTCTCTATGGCTTGAGAGGTCGTTGTAAAAACAATATTTGCACCGCAAATTGCAATTTGACGAGGCAGGTTTGAGCATTATGCTTATGTTCATAAAACCTATTTCACTTGTTGTTTCGCTTATTGTTGCGTATCGCAATCTTCGTCTTGGTCGAATACGATCTCGTATTTTGCGCTTTTGCTCACGGCATTTACGATTGCCTTTGCGGTTGCCTCGACTGCCGCCGATTGCACCGGTGCAAGATTGACTACGGGACGTCTGCCGCTTGCAAGGCAGAACATAGTGTCGCCGTCGTACATCGTATGCACGGGACGGATTGCCCTTGCAAGCCCGTTGTGGGATATGCTTGCAATCAAATTTGCCTCGACTTTGGAGAGTTTCGCATCGGTGATTATGCAACCTATCGTTGTGTTTGTCCCAAGCAAAAGTTTTGCGAATTCACCGTTTGCGAGGCATTTTTCCGTGTCGATAAACTCGCCGTTTCTGCCCTTTGCGCCTGCAATGATTTTGCCGCTTTCATCTACGACGTCGCCCATAGCGTTGACCGCAACGACTGCCGTAACCGTGACGCCTGCAACTTTCACAGTTGCCGCGCCGATACCGCTCTTGCATGCTTTTTTCAAACCTCTTATCTTGCCTACCGTTGCGCCTCGTCCTGCGCCGATATTTCCGAAATCGAGGGTTTTTGAGGCGTTTTTGCACGCATTAAGTCCGTATTGCGCAGTTGGATAGTGATATTCCTTTTGATTGAGATCATAAAGCACCGCACCGCAAACAATAGGCACGATCTTGCCCATAGACTTGAATCCCTTGCCATTTTGTTTGAGATATTCCATAACTCCGACGGTGGATGCAAGCCCGTACGCCGAGCCGCCCGACAGCACGACGGCATTGACTTTTTGCATCATCTTCTCGTTGTGAAGAAGGTCGGTTTCTCTCGTACCGGGTGCGCCTCCTCTGCAATCCACGCCTCCGACCGCTCCGTTTTCGGCAAGGATTACGCTTACGCCCGTAAACTCGTCCTCATAGTGTCCTATCTTAAAACCGGAAGGTATTGTTACATTCATTTTCACACCTCAAAAAAGTCCTCCGAACAAGAAGGACTTTCGTTTTTTTATTTGCACAAATCGTCTATGCTTGTCTGCTCATAGATGATGAACTTGTCAAAGAAATCCGCAACGTCCTTTTGCATTTGCTCGCCGCACCAATCGTAAAACACTTCGTGTCTTGCGCCGGGATAAAGATGAAGCTCGGTGTTGATTCCGTTTTGTCTGTACATTTTGTCAAGTTTTTTGACGCCCTTGCCCATTTGTCCGACAGAGTCCGCATCACCCGAAAAAATGCCGATTGCGGTTGCAGGATTGAGTTTTGCCTGCGCTTTTTTGGTGTACAGCTTGGATGTTTCTTTCATCATATAATAGTCAAAACCGACAGACATGTTTTGATGCGCAAGCGGATCTGCAAGCACATCCTCTCGTCTTGCCCTTACGCTGTTTGCCCATTGCAATTTGCCCTCGTCGCCTTTGAATTTCTGGAAGTTGTCGCTCACCCAATTGACAATACGAGGACGCCAGTTTCTTGCCACAAGGAATATCGGCGCAACCACGATTTTGCCAAAAGTGAACAAGCTGCGCATATGTCCCGAACCTATGAGTGCAATCGCCTTGACGTCCGTCCCCTCCTGCGCAAAAGCCTGCGAGAGAAAACTGCCGTAACTATGCCCCATAAGAAACACGGGCAAATCATATTGAGATTTTAGCCACTCACGGAAAAACAATTCGTCGTTCAAAGTCTTTTTGAAAATGTTGCCGGGGTGTTTGCCGCGATTTTGGTCGGTTTCGGTCAAACCGTGCGCGCGGTGATCATCGCCGAAAACTATGTAACCTCTTGAATTGAGATAGCGTGCAAACTCGTCGTAGCGGCCCGCATACTCGCTCATGCCGTGCACGAGTTGAATGACGCCTTTTGGATCTTTCACATCGTCCCAAAGCCTGCAATAAATCTCGGTGTTGTCAAAACTTTTGAGCTTAAACTCTTTCATATTGCACTCTCCGCACAAAATAAGGTTTATTAAGCACATTATAACCAATAAAACTCATTTTATCAATAGCACTTTGCAAAAATAACACATCAAAAATTGCAAAATTCGCAAAGGAGTGCTACACTGTATTTATGCAAGTATCCATAATCTTAAACTGCGGAAATGAAATAAAACGCAAAATAAAAGGCGACAAAGTCGTATGCTGTGACGGCGGTTTCAACGTATGCCCCGTCAAACCCGACGTGATTCTGGGCGACTTCGACTCCCTCGAAAAACCCGATAGCTCGGACATTCCCCTTGTCGAGCACAATCCGCACAAGGACGCAAGCGACGGCGAACTTGCCGTGTATTATGCAAAAGAGGTTTTGCATGCGGACTCAATCGTCTTTTACGGCATAACGGGAGGACGAGTGGACCACGTGCTTTGCAACCTGTCCATTATGCGCCTTGCCGCAACTCTCGGTATGAACGCAAAGGCGGAAGAGGACGGACTCGATATACACTATGTCGAGGGCAAATTTGACCTCGCCACGCAAAAGGGCGAAACTATATCCATTATCCCCTACGGCGAAAGTGCGCTTGTGAGCGACTCTCAAAATCTCGAATATCCGCTTGACGAACTCCTGCTCAAATCCTGCGATTCGAGAGGATTGTCCAATGTGTCCCTCGGCGGCAAAATCCACATAAACGTCAAGCACGGCGGCGTTTTCGTTTTTCGCTATATAAAACGCTGAATCAATACGAAAATCGCAAAAAATTGCACGTTTTGCAAAATATTTGACAAAGGTCATACAAAAGTTGCTCGCATTCTTCAAAATTTTTTTGAAAAATGCGAGTTTTTTCAAAAAAATCCCAATAAAACCAAAACTTGATTTGTATATTTATCGAAAATACAAAATCATCGTTTTTCAAACCTTTCTAACAAAAAAGCACGGCATGCCGTGCTTTTTGAATTGTGTCCGCAACTGCGGTATTTTCTAAGTCACAACTTAAAGCCCATTTGAAACGAAACGAGAGAGGCGGTTTGCCTCTCCCCTTCTTGCCGATTGCAAATTGCAATTATCGATTGTCTTGATTGTCGTTGCTATCCTTATTTTCGGATTTTGCTTGATTTGCGATGATTTGCTTGTCAACCTCGTCAAGTTCCTCGTCGTTGTCGACACCTGTTGCGCCGTCTGCGGTTTGAGTTGTCACTGCGAGTTTGTTGACGTCGCTAGATTGTTGCATAAGTGCGGTGAAAGATTTTGACGCAAACAGCGTACTGCCTGCAACGAGTGCAAGTGCCATATCGACGAACGTAAATGAATTGTACGCCATGCTATATACTATTGCCGAGCCGTACTTGTCAAGGTCTGCGTAGTCGGCAAACGCAAATACGCCCGAACAAACGTGGCAAGCATATCTCAACACGACCGCTATTATACCGCCGAACAAAAACGCCACGATTTTCTTTTCTTTAAACACGCCCTTTTCCATAAATATACCGCTTACTCCGATAAGACCGAACGCGAGAGGATAGTCGAGCAAGAATTGCATCGGGTGGATAATGAACGGATCTTGAAGCGCTTGAAGCACGCCGTAAATCGTGCACACCACAAGTCCCCTTCTCGTACCGAACATGCAGCAGTACACCATGAGCGGAAGAAGGCTTGCAAACGTAACCGAACCGCCCTGCGGAAGTTTGAAAAGTTTGGCATAGGAAAGCGCAAATGACAATGCGATTGAAATTGCACCGTACACAATGGAGCGCGTGTCGCTCATCTTGCGTTTGTCGCCGACAAACCACATAACCACCATAATCACCATAAACACGACCGCAGACACGATCATACCCACGAGGTTTGCGTTGGGATAGTACTCTGCGATATCTCCGTAATACTGCGCCATCAACACCATGGTTGCAATGAAGCAGCCGAGCAACAACGCCGCCGTAACTATAAGCGAAATCTTGACGGCTTTATCGTTGAAAAGCGAGCTTACGAGCATTGCGATTGCCCCTGCCACCGCCGTGATAAGCGTTGCGAGAATAGGATAGAAAAGTTTTGCTTGCATATCGTCGATATTGCATTGAAATTTGACGTACGCAAAAACGACGACCATTGTGATTGCAAAGCCGGTTGCAATGCCTATCGCGTATTTTTTGTAATCGTTGAATTTTTCTCTTTTGAAAAACCAAACGAGCAATCCCACGACGATAAACGCCGCAACGAGCGCAACCGCAAGATAGAGCGCAACGTATTGGAGTTTGTCGGAAAGTGTGTTGATGTCCATAAAAAAATCTCCTAACTTGTGCTTAGGAGAACTTGAAAAGAAAAGGCAATATCGAAACTTTCGTTGTTTTTGCTTCCTTACGCGAGGATTAACTCACAAGTTTGAGGGTATCATCTCAGCTTTACAGCACCCCTAGCGACACCTATTGTATGCCTGGGCGGAGATTTAGTCAATTGTTTTGCACAATATCGGAAATTCGTCAACATAGAAAAAACTCGTCAAATTTGTCAATTTCTTGACTTAAAATACAAAAAGTACTATATTGTTTTTTGCATCAACGATAGGAGAGATAACTTTTATGAAAAAGCAATTCAAGAAGCCCGAATTTAAGCTTCTCAAAGAATTCAAAGCGTTCATAACAAAAGGCAACGTTGTCGATCTTGCAGTTGGTATGATTATAGGTGCCGCATTCACCGCAATCGTAACCGCTCTTGTCAACAGCATATTCAAGCCTCTCATCAACGCAATCCCGATGGGTGATTTGCAAGGTCTTATCACAATGCTCGTTGCAAAAAATGCCGATGGTCTTACGGCAGCGGAATGCGCAAAACAAGGCATCGCGTTTGTGACGGACATGTCCAAGTCCGTGTACATCGACTGGGGCGCGTTTATAATGGCAATCATCAACTTCCTTATCACCGCGCTTGTGTTGTTTGCAATGGTCAAACTCATAAACATGGTTCGCGGCGGATTTACGGGACTTACCCGCGACACCAAATTCCTCGAATCGCTCACACCCGAAGAGAAAGCCACAATCAAAGGTAGATTTGCGACAAAGAAGGAACTGAGAGCAATCAAAGCGGCTCGCGACGAGGCACAAGCAAAAGCAGACGCAGAAGCAGCGGCGGCGGCAGAAGCAGCGGCGGCGGCAGAAGCGGCAAAAGCTGCTCAAAACAAGCCCGAAACGACAGACGATTTGCTCCGCGAAATCCGTGACCTTCTCAAAGCGCAACAAGTTGACAAGGCAACTGCCCTTCTCAACGAAACAAAAAACAAATAATTTGAGTTTACACAAAACAGCCGCTCGCCGAGCGGTTGTTTTAATGTCGGCGCAAATCGTGTTTTGCAAGATAGCAAACCCAAAGTTATTTTGACGAGGGAAAAAGCTCGTTGCATTGCATTGTCGCTCTTGACTTTTTGAGAGCAAAGTGCTACTTTATAGCGGTGCGTAAAACGCGCAAGGGAGCGGAATTATGATTGTTTCAACACTATCCATGATGGAAGGCAACGGCATGGCGGCATATATCATCCTGCTTGCGCTCGGCATCATCTTTGTCGTCAAAGGCGGGGATTGGTTTGTGGACGCGGCAAGTTGGATTGCCGAGGTGTCCGGCATCCCGACTTTTATCATCGGCGCGACAATCGTCAGCGTCGCAACGACGATACCCGAAATTTTGGTTTCGAGCATATCTGCGGCGCAAGGTCAGGCGTCTATGGCAATCGGCAACGCAGTCGGCTCGGTCAACTGCAATATTGCTCTTATCATGGCAATCTCGCTTGTGTTCACCGCCCCTGTTTTCAAACGCAAAGACTACGTTTTTAAGGTTGCGATTTTGCTTGGCACAATCGCTCTTCTGTGGGGACTCAGCGCAAGCGGCGAATTTAATTGGTGGAACGCAATCATCATACTTGCAATGTTTGTGCTGTTCCTTATCGAAAACGTCATAAGCGCAAAAAAACACTCCCAAACTCTAATCAACGACAAAGGCTTTGAAAGCATAGATGAAAACAAAACAAAGGGCGAGGGCATTTTGTTTTCATACTTCCAAAAGCAGGAAAGCAAAAAAATAGTCCTCAAAAAAACGGGCATGGTCATAGAGAAAAAGGACATCGCAAAAAACGTTGTTCTGTTTGTTCTCGGTGCGGCAACGATTTTTGTCGGCGCGCAACTTATGTGCGACAACGGCGCAGAACTCGCTCGCGCACTCAACGTCCCCGAAGGCATCATCGGCGTCACTATACTTGCGGTCGGCACTTCTTTGCCCGAACTTGTCACCGCAATCACCGCTATCATAAAGAAAAAATCAGATTTGTCGGTTGGCAACATCATAGGCGCAAACATCATCGACTTGTCCTTGATTCTTCCAATTTGCACATTCATCACAATGGGCAAAACCGACAATCCCCTGCCTGTAGACCCTCAATCGCTCACAATCGATTTCCCCTTCTGCCTTGCCGTGGCAGGATTTGCGCTCATTCCGCCTCTTGTCATGGGCAAATTCAAACGTTGGCAAGGAGCGCTGTTGCTTGCAGGCTATGTGACCTACGTTGTGCTTCTTATCCTCAACACGACAGGCGCAATCAAGATTTTCTGATTCAAGAGCCAAAAGCCTAAAACGCAATCGAAAAAGCGACGGATTTTCCGCCGCTTTTTGATTGTCATACGTCTTGATTTTTCTTTTCAAATACGTTTTTTATCGTTTTCCTCTTTTTTTTCAACTTAAATATGCGCTTTTATGATTTTGGGAATATCGCAGTTTTTAAGCAAAAATTCCGAGTTGAAATAGGAATAATCCGCCACTTTGAAGTCGATGCCGAAGAAGAACGCTCCGACATCCGAATCGGAGTGCGATTTCTTTTCCCACGCATAGTAGACCGTGCCGCTTGCACAGTCGTACCTGTTTGGAAGATTGTTTTGCTTGCTCACGCTCAATCCGCCCGTTTCGTGGTCGGCGGTGACGATGATTGCGGTGTCGTTTCTATCCCCTATCCAATCAAGAATCATAGCAATGGTATCGTTGAGTGCCTTCATTGCTTTGACCATATTGCCGAAGTCGTTTTTGTGCGAGTACTTGTCAACGTGCGCCTGCTCGATCATCAGCACAAAACCGTCCTCGTCCTTTGCTAAAAAGTCAATTGCAAACTTGCTTGCGTCTTTCAAAGACACCGTGCCGCCGTTGCCGCCCATATCGAACAGACAGTACGCCTTTTGTGCGTCAAGCACGGCTTGTCTGCTCCCAAAATCGCTGCAAAACGCATATCCTTCTTGCTCGATACTGCCCTGTTTCTTTGCGTAAGAGTCGCTTGACGCTCCGCACAACAAATCCACACCCGACTTGATTTGGCTTGCAATGATATCGTCGGTGTCCTTGCGGCTCATTGCGTGCGCGCTGAACGATGCAGGCGTTGCTCCGCTCAATTTGTCCGACGTCACGATACCCGTGGCTTTGCCTTTGCTTTTGGCAACGTCAAGAATGGTTACGGTATCCCTGCCGTCCTTGTCCTTGCCTATGCGCCCGTTTTTGGTCAAAACTCCCGTTGCAAGAGCAGTGCCTGCCGCCGCAGAGTCGGTTGTTTTCGTCGCTCTGAACTTGACGCTCGTAAGCGAATCCGTGTTGACGGACGCTCTCTTCCAATCACCGAACGTGCAAGCCTCGCCGCTTGTCATCGCGCCTGCCGCAACGTGTTCAAGCCCCATTCCGTCACCGATAACGTATATGAAGTTCTTGACCTTTGCACCCTCTTTGCACTCGACGTTGAGCGCGTCCACCACGCCGCCTGCGCCGCCCGATGCCGAACATGCCGCAAACGTTGCCAGCACCAGTGCCAGCACAAATATCAAACTTGCGATTTTCAACAAATGTTTTTTCATATCTCCACCGCCTTATATCCAAATTATACTTTCCCCCACATACAAAGTCAACGCCCAAAAATCGCAGTATTCTCAAAAAAACAAATCCAAAACTTGTCGCAAACTTCAAGTAAATTCTCAATCGAAGACAAAGATTGTTGCACCGATAAATTATAAAAAAAGCCCCATCCATACCGGTCAAAACGTCACCGGTGCGGATGGGTACCTATTGGTGGAGCATTAGTAACGTAAATCGAATACGCTATTCATCTTTAATCAGTAAATTTTGCTATGTGATTAATTATATCTGCCCATCTTTGTTTTCTTATAAAGTCCATAATGTATTCTGTAAGAAATATCTTCTCCGACTGGGACTTGAGGGGCAATGTTTGATGGGCTTTTTTCGCGATACGAAAAATGGAAGTATCCGGTCTTTTCAATTGCGGCAATAACATTACTATCGTATAATAATTGCAAAAAAACTCGTTCATCTTCAACGAATTTTGGTATTTCTCTCGCATTTCCCAAAATATAGTCTACAAACTTATTATGAGAATCTTTGTATTCTGAATAAGTAAACTGAGGGGCATCAAAAAAATCAAAAAACTTTCTAAAATGCATATAGTCCTCATCAGAATAATAAAAAGAGAGTTGGTCCTTTAATGAACTCAAAAAATACTCTGAATATTCATTTTGAAAGCGATTACTATTGTAAGACGCATAATCAAAACTCAAATAATTTCCTTTTTTGTCGTTAATCATTATTTCTTTGATTAATGATAATATACGTTGTATATCTCGCGGTCTACTTAATGAGATTTTTAAAAATTCCATGAATGCAGTATCTTTTCCACGGTTTTCGGATGAGGATGGCAACTCCCATGTAAAATACTTTTCCCATATATTTTCAGTGTTTTCACTTTGGTCATAACTTAGCAGTTTATTTGCCATAACATACAATTTAGATTTAGGATAGTCGGTATATGTTGTTCGCCAATCTAAATAAACGGCATTATCGACTAATTTATTTGTTGCGTTCTGTAATCCCAATGAATTAAAAATATCTGGTCTTAATAGTAATACAATTTTTATTTGTCCCTTGCTATCTTTAACATTTGCGAACAATTCTGTATTCAATGCCCAGCAAGCGTTCGCTAGACCCTTTATACAATCCAAATACTCTTCATATGGAATTTGAGTCGGACGAATATCGATTCCGTCGATAAAAAGAATCACATCTTTATCCAATTTCATTTTTGCAAATAAATCCATAAATTTATTGCATATATAGTATAAGTTCATTTGCAATCTCTGTTCACTAAATTCTAAAACTTTTCCCGATTTTGCACCAATGTCAACATACTTACAAATAATTTTTGCAGCCAGTTCACTTGAGTCAACAATTTTTAATGCAGAAATAATTTCAGGTGAAAAAGCATTATTATAGTATTCATCAATAGCACTCATTAACTTAGAATGATTATTCCTATTGTAAGTTGATAATGTTTTTTCATTATTGGTTATGGTTTTTGCCAATAATAAAAGAAGAATTGTTTTCCAAATATCAACATATCCACTTATATCCAAATGTTCTTTTTTCTTTAACTCGTGAAACTTTTCATAATCGGTACTTGAAATGAATTTTAAAATGGATTTGCAGTTTGCGTAATCGTTATTATTTAAGAATGCGGCATATGCAGTTTTTCCAGTACCTTTTTCTCCGATTAAGTAGTAAACGGTTGGCTGCAATAACTTGTCTAAAAAATCATTTTTAACAAAAACACTGTTTAGCATTTGTTTATTCGCTCGTTGCGTATAATTTTGAGCATCTGAAAATCCAAGGTTTAATTGATTTATTTTTTTTATCATAGTAGAAAAGTCCCCCCCTTAATTCCAACTGCAATTGATAGTAATAATCGTAGTGGGCATTCCGACAATTTGAATGTCGAACTTCAAACTTGTTTCGACTTTTGTAGCCGCATTATGTATACGGAAACTAAATTGCCAACCACCGTCCATATATAACTCTACCGTGTTTGTGCTATTTGGCTTAAACTCAAGATTCACGATACGAGTGGGCAGACAAGCAACAGGAATATGTATTTGCGGTTTTATTGTTTTGCTTGCTCGGTTAAGTTGACCGTGCATATTATACGATTGAATACGAGTGATTCGCTTTGAATCAATACTAATAACTTTGTAAAAATCGAACTCACCAAGTAAATATTCAACCATTTTTTGCGGAACGGAAGAATCTAACGCATTGCTACGATTAAGTTCGTCCATAAATGCCTGCAAAAGAGGAACATATACCGTTGTATCTTTCGACGGCAATTCATTCCATTTTTTATTGTCAGCCTTTTTCTCTGTCAAATAATCGAAAATGGGCTTAATATCGTTCCAATAGTTTTCTGAACAAGGAATACCAAACCACTTATTGCCAAAATCCAAGCCTTTTGCCAAACGGCTATGCTTTACAGCAAAATGATTATGTTTAAGGCTCAAGCCGATTTCCCATTTTACGTCTTTTCGAGCAATCACTATATCTCGAACATCGCCTTCTTTTCCTTCGTTGTCAGTTTGAATCTTTAGAGAAAGAATATCATCGCTATTTTCGATAATCATAGGCTCCATATCGAAAATAGTAGATACCGCGGCAATAGCACTTTGCGCAAGAATAGACTTTAATTCATCAGAAATTGTATTCCAAGCGTGTTCGGCGGCGTGATATGCGCTGTTAACCTCAATTTCAGCCTTGCGAGTTTTATTGATTTCTTGAGATAAAGTCAACAGGCAAATAAATTCATAAGCACGACCTTGATTATTGCTTTGATCGCTCATTTTTCCTCCTTCGCTAATAATGCTTGTTTTATTGCTACCGCAACCTCATAGGCGAGATTTACGGGAACTGCATTGCCAATCATTTTATAGGCGTTGTCCGTATAATCGTAAATAAATTTGAATGTGTCGGGAAAACCTTGAATACGTGCAATTTCACGAATAGTCATTCTACGATATAAGTGTTCTTTGCCTTTTACAAATTCGCGATGATTTTGAGAAATGAAAGTCATTTTCGGAGCTTGCGGGTGTATTTGACATTGCCTGCCTGATGCTTGAACCGTAAATGCCTGTTCGTCCCAAGATTTTACTCTGTTACGACTCATAAATATAGGCGAAAACGCCCCCGTAAAGTATTCGTTATTATTGACTGCATTAGGGTTATGGTAATTTTTATCACCGGCAGGAACTGCTGTGAATTGTAAATCCCAAATTGTATCGCGAAGCGTTATTTTTTTATTGTTGTCTTTTGTGGAACCTTGAGGAAATTCGAAATCAATATTCAAATCGTTTCTAAAGCCGATGTAAAAAACACGCTTGCGCTCTTGTGGCACACCATAGTCTTTAGCGTTTACTAAAGTAACGGTTACGTTATAACCGCATTCTTTGAACAGTTCAATAATATTTTTAACAGCCTCGGAATGTCTGCCGAGCAACATACCGCTTACATTCTCTGCAAGGAAAAATTTCGGCTGTTTACTTTTTAATATCCTTATGTATTCATAAAAAAGTTGACCGCGCAAATCGTCGATTCCGCGTTGCGCGCCTGCTTCAGACCAAGATTGACAAGGCGGTCCGCCGATTATTCCGTCGATATCGTCGGGAAAATCTGTATCTTTAATTTTGCGGATATCACCTTCTATTAGTTTAGTATTTGGATGATTTACCTTGAAAGTTGCCCATATCGTCGGGTCAAATTCGTTTGCTACGGCAACATTAAAGCCTGCCTTTTCAAAGCCTAAATCCAAACCGCCGCAACCGCTGAACAAACTGATTAAGTTCATTTAAGGCATCCTCCAATAATTATTTTTTATATTATAGCATAGATTTCTAAATTTTTCAACCGCTATTGAGTTTACGGACGTAGAAATTCTGAAAAAACTTCAAATGGCACTTTGGCGGGTGTTTGATGAAACATAATTTTATGGAGGTGCATAAAAGATTACTTAGGCGCGAAAAAAGTGTATGCACAAATAGAACATACACTCTTTTTTGTTTTATGGCTTTTGCGGGCTATTTTTAAGTTTATGACGCAGGACTGAGGCTATATCGACCTTGTAGACAATATTTATCTCTCTGTCTTTTCCTGTTGCACTTGGAGTGCCGCCGATAATAATTCGATCAATAAGTTCATAACACATCTCTCGTGTAAGTTCGGGTGCGTCGAAATACTTTTTTATTGCTCGGATAAAATCATCGGCGTTTTTTTGCGTTGTTTCAGTCTCGACTATTTTTTCTTCGAGAATTCTAATTTCTTCTGTAATTGTCTTCTTTTCTGCTGAGTATTTCTCAATAAACCCGATACAAATATCCTCTGGGATTTTGCCTTTAACTCTGTCCTCGTATGCGGCTTGAATAAGCATAGTCAATTCTTCAGTGCGCTTTTGCTTGACCTGCAATTCTTTCTTGACTTTCTTTATTGCTGCGGCTGCAAGTTCGGCATTGTGACGAACAAATTCTTCGCGGATAGTCTTTTCGTCGAGAACTATGCGTTTTGCCATCTCGCGTATATCTTCGAGCACTATTTCTGTTAATATTTTTGCCGATATATAATGCGAAAAGCAACAAAGTTTCCCGTAAACCTTGACGAAAGTCAGGGTTTTTCTTTTTATGACAAAAACGTTAAGATGCCGTATGTGATACAAAACAGAGAGTATTACGGACTTAAAGATTTCAGACTTATAATGCGTATTTGATACATACGCAGACGATTTATTCCACGGTGTTCTTGACGTGAGCCTCTAAGGAGCGTGTCGGTAGGCAAATAAACCGCCAACCGACAGCCCCGAGGGGCTTTTCGTTTGCCTTTGGCAAGATAGCCTGACACACTCCTTTCTCACGTCAAGAACCTTTCGCGGCATAAAACCGTCTGCAACTGCTACGGACAAAGCGATACGAACTTTAGCCTACGAACCCCGAAAAACCAAAACGACGGCACGCCGACAACCGAAAAACGTAGATAAAACCTGAATTTTGCAAAAGAAAAACCTAAACCAAACACTCTCGTATTCGATTTAGGTTTTGATTGGCGGAGCCAAGGGGATTCGTAGGAAGCGACTCGCTCGCTTCCGTAATAGCGAAGAAAGTGAACTTGTTCACGTTTCGGAGCGTCAGCCCGCAGGGGTTCGCACGGCATCGCCGTGGCACGAATTTTTCTAAATTCGCGCAATCACCTTGAAAATAAACAAAAAAATACCATACAAAATGTGTGGTATTTTTGTGGTGGAGCCAAGGGGATTCGAACCCCTGACCTTTTGAATGCCATTCAAACGCGCTACCAACTGCGCCATGACCCCATTGGTGTTTTGCTCACTTATATTACATCATTTTTGCGACATAGACAAGCGTTTTTGTGATTTTTGTTTCGTTACTTTTCCCTCCAAGTCGCAATGCAATATCGTCGCACTTTTGCAATGACGACATGAAAGCAAGCGACAAAAGAATATTTTTTTGTGAAAAAAACTTGTCATAAACGCTGGACTTTAAGCAAGCGGCGTGCTAAACTTTGTACATCATCTCGATAGAGGTGCGGATTTTATGATAAGCCGACGGCGCAGACTTCGTCGCGGTGGCAAAGGAAAATCCGCCGAAAGAAAGACTTGTTTGGTCTGAAACGATCTTTCTTGGGACAACGCAGAATATGCGTTGTACTGTCACCTTAAAGGTGGAGCGCTATCAACGTTGAGCGATATTTTATATCCGCAATGTTGTTGGCATTGCGGATTTTTTTGTCCCCGATGCCGCCTACCGTCGATTTGTAAAAATACTTTTCGCAGGAGAAACAACAATGAAAAAGACTTCCAAAATCATAGTTTTGATATTGATTTTGTCGGTTTTGACAGCAAGCCTTGTGCTTTTGAGCGCATGCAACACCCACTCGAACGGTTCGTCGCAAGACAAACTGGTTGTCGGGCTCGAATGTGCATACATTCCCTTCAATTTCACGCAACAAACGGACAAAAACGGCGCGGTAAAGATCTCGAATGCCGACGGATACGCAAACGGATACGACGTCCTTATTGCAAAACGCATTGCGGACGCACTCGGCAAAGAACTCGTGATCGTAAAAACCGAATGGGATTCTCTCGTCCCCGGCGTTAGCGCAGGCACGCTCGACCTTGTAATTGCAGGCATGAGCCCCACAGCCGAAAGGCGCGAATCAATCGACTTTTCAGAGGCTTACTACGAGAGCAATCTCGTCATTGTCGTAAGAAAGGACGGCAACTATGTCAACGCGCAAAATCTCGACGATTTCAACGGCGCGAAAATCGTTGCGCAACAAGGCACGTTCCACGACAAAGTACTTCAAGAACAAGCGGCGTCTCACGGTATAACGGCAGGCACGCCTATGGCGACCTTCCCCGAAATGACGATTGCGCTCAATGCAAAAACCATCGACGGATACGTTGCGGAAGAGCCTGGCGCGATTGCGGACTGCGCCGCAAACGAAAACCTCACCTACGTCCACCTTTTGAACAACGATACGGGTTTTGACGCAAGCGCTGAGGACACTCAAATCGCAATCGGCATGAGATACGGATTCGAGCATAAAGACGCTATAAACAACATACTTTTGAATCTTTCAAGCGAAGACAGGCTTGCAATTATGCAAGAAGCGGTCGAATTTTCCACCGACAACACGAGCGTACAATCCACTTTCTTTTCGAGAATCGGAAACATAATCAAAACATATTATCTGTCAATATTGAAAGGCGTAGGCTACACTATACTCGTGGCAATCGTCGGTACGATCGTGGGCTTGTTTATCGGTCTTTTGATTGGCATGTACCGCACTCTCGATACGCCGAAAAACAAGGCGCTCGCAGTGCTTAAAAAAATCGGCGACTTCATCTTGTCGGCGTACATCGAGATATTCCGCGGCACGCCTATGATGGTGCAGGCTATGGTTATTTTCTGGGGCTTTGCGCTAATCAACAATGGCAGCACGATGAACGTAACCTTGGCAGGCTTGATTATCGTGTCCATAAACACTGGCGCGTACATGGCGGAAATCGTCAGGGGCGGCATCATCTCAATCGACAAAGGTCAATTCGAGGGCGCGCAGGCAATAGGTATGACGCACTCGCAAACCATGTGGAATATCGTTCTTCCCCAAGTGCTGCGCAATATAATGCCCAGCGTAGCAAACGAATTTGTCATCAACATCAAAGATACGTCGGTGCTGAACGTAATCGGCTTTACCGAGCTGTTCTTCTACGGCAAATCCATAGCCCTCAACACTTATGCGATATTTGAAACCTACCTCGTCGTTGCGGCGATATACTTTGTGCTCACCTTCACCATCACGCGCATACTCCGCCTCATCGAAAAGAAGATGGACGGCAAAAAGGACTATCAAATCATGGGTTCGCAAAATATGGACGCAGAATCCATGTTGCGTGAAAAACAAGCTATCGGAGGTGGCGAACAATGACGATTACGGATGCGAACACTTCAAGACAGAACGAGGAAAACACGGAGCAAATTATGGAAAACACCGCAATAGATACTCAAAACATAACGAATATAGACAACACTGCGCAACTTGACTCACAAAGCGAATCAATCATCGAAGTGCGCCATCTCGGCAAAATCTTCGGCACTCACGAGGTGCTCAAAGACATCGATTTCGATGTCCAAAAAGGCGACGTAACCTGCATAATCGGCTCGTCGGGCAGCGGAAAATCCACCCTGCTTCGTTGCATTAATCTCTTTGAAACGCCGACTGCCGGCGAAATCTATTTTCACGGCGAAGACGTGACGAAAACCAAAAGCGCGCCCAAATACCGTGAAAAAGTGACGATGGTGTTTCAATCGTTCAACCTTTTCAACAATTTGAGCGTGCTTGCAAACTGCACCATAGGTCCTAGAAAAGTGCTGAAAATGAAAAAGGACGAGGCAAACGCCGTCGCAATGAAATATCTCGAACTCGTGGGCATGAGCGCGTATATCAACGCAAAGCCTCGTCAGCTTTCGGGCGGTCAAAAACAACGCGTGGCAATTGCGCGCGCCCTTGCGATGTCGCCCGAAGTCATCTTGTTTGACGAGCCCACTTCCGCTCTCGATCCCGAAATGGTGGGCGAAGTGCTCGAAGTTATGAAAGAGCTTGCAGAGGCGGGACTTACGATGATCGTCGTAACGCACGAGATGACTTTTGCGCGCGACGTTGCAAACAAAGTCGTATTTATGGACGGCGGCGTTATCGTCGAAGAAGGTGCGCCCGAACAAATATTCACCTCACCGAAAGAAGAGCGTACGAAAGCGTTTTTGTCCCGTATGCTTGCAGAAAAACAAAACGCATAAGTTTTTTTACACGACAAAAACGTTATTCATATCGAAAAAATCGATATTCTATCCGCAAAAAGAAGCGTCTGCACGGCGTTTCTTTTTTTATTCGAGCGGTGCGCTCCGTGTGAAAATTCAATGCTAGGCTATATGAAAAAACGTTCGTTCGATTGTATAATCTTTCTACAAAATTCGCAGCAACCTGCGATTAAATCGCGAAAGGATTGACACAAAATATTGCAAAGACAAAAAAGCTGTGTTACATTTATGTAAAAGAACGCAAAACGGGTTTGAAAGGCACCATGAACAAAAAAATTTTTCTTAAACTTATCATTCTCATTCTGACGATTTGCACGGCAAGTTGTCTGCTTTTTGCGTGCAACGAGACACCGGATACCCCTGCTCCCGAACCTACGCCGACGCCGACACCTACTCCCGAGCCGGAGTTTTACGAGGAAAAAGAGGGATACGCATACGGCGAAAACATCGAAATTACCTATCACTCGAGCGTTACGGACACCGACAGAAAAGCATACGTCACACTGCCTGCAAATTACGACGAAAACAAAAAATATCCCGTGCTTTATCTGCTTCACGGCATGTCGTGCACCTACAAGAGCTGGCTTGAAATGTGCAGTGCAAAATACGTGATTCAAAACTTGCAAATCGAGGGTGAAATCAAACCTATGATTCTCGTGTCGGCGGACAGCAATATCACTGCGGGCGAGCAACCGAGCATCTTTTCAAAAGATTACTGCACGATGTTCGACAAAACCGCGGACGAGATTATCACCTCTCTGATGCCCTATATCAACCAAAACTACCCCACTCTTACCGATAGAAACAACACCGCAATCGCAGGCTTTTCCATGGGCGGAAGAGAAACCTTGCTCACGGCGTTCAAATATCAGGACTATTTCAACTACGTCGGCGCATTCTCGCCGTCGGGTTTTGGCGAAAAACCCGTGTCTTTTGACACGACCGTGCCCGATTTCAAATATGAAGACGGAAAGAGTTTTGACGTTTTGATGCTTGCAATCGGCAATATGGACACGTCGACAAGCCTGTTTTATCCGCACATCGTCAACAAACTCGCGCAAAACGGAATAGCGTATATCGATCAAAAATATCCCGGCGGACACGACCAAACCGTTTGGCGCAAAGCTCTCTATGACTTTGCAAAAACGATTTTTGTCGAACACTAAAAAACGAGACAGATTTCAACACACTTTTGCAAATTCGCACAATTAAGCAGACACTTGTGTCTGCTTTTCATTTTATCACAAGTTTTGTCCGTTGACTTTAAACGACCTTTTGTATAATATTAAAGCAACAACCAAAGAGGGAAAATACAATGCACAAAAAAATTATACTTGCCGCCGTTATCGCACTTATTGCGATACTTTCGCTATCCTTTTTCACTGCGTGCGACGACGAAGAAGTCCAAGCGCGCGCAATCGACCTTGACAGCGCGCAATACAGAATTTTCTTCGACGATTTTGACGGCGAACTCGACACGACCGTCTGGAACACCCTACACGAAAGACGCAAAGGCGGATATTGGGACAAGGATCAAGTGTTGACCGAAAACGGCAATCTGGTGATTCGCACGGTTGAAAAGGACGGGACTTTCTACACGGGCGCAGTCGATTCGATGAACAAAAAAGAGTTGCTTTTCGGCTATTTCGAAGCAAGATGTTATCTCCCCAAAGCAAGCGGAATCTGGTCTGCATTCTGGCTGATGCCGCAAGGAATGATGTATGATTCGCCCACCTCAGACGTAAACGTGTGCGGAGCTGAAATCGACATAATGGAATCGCCCTACTTCAACCCCGTCAACAACTTGCTCTCCAAACAGCTCATCGAAAACGAAACGTATCAGTGCGCCGTGCATGTGGGAGATTACAAGAAAAACTATATAAAGAAAGAGCAATTTATCAACACGCAAACCGCAAAAACGCAAATCGATATCTATGACGATTGGCACACTTTCGGACTTGATTGGAGCAAGGATTACTACCGCTTCTATTTTGACAGAAAGCTCGTGTTTGAAATCACGGACAAGAAGTATATATCCACCGTCGAAAAGGATTATCTGTTCCTATCCGTTGAAGTGGGCGGCAAAAACGGCGTCGCGCAAAAGCCCGATTTTTTCTTTGCAAACAGCGTTTTTGAAAATCCGGAAGGCACTTTCCCCGTTGACTTTCTTGTGGATTACGTTGCAGTCTACTCAAAATGTCCGTTCTGAAAACGACGTCAAACTTGCAAAAAAACCTCGCTTTTGCGAGGTTTTTTCATATCTTTTTTGCAAGAATCGCAACGGCTCTTTCGCAAGATTTGCCGTTTTAACTTTGTCGTTTCAAGAGTGTATTCTCTCAATAAGCGCGCTGTTGACCTGATACGTCGAGGCGGGAGTTATGCTTGCGTCGTTTGTGTAACCGTAAATTCTCAACGACATTCTTGACAACACGGTTGCCGCAAGAGAAGCGGTGCTTCCGCCCTCCGGCTTTATATCCGCGGTGTTTATGCAAGAGTAGTTTGCGTTTTGCGAGTTGTATTGCAAATACGTCGGAGCGTTCATTATGCCGTCTTTAAAAGAGATGCCCGAGCAAATAAAAGCGACGTGCATATACGTTTCGCCGCCATATTCGTATTTATAGTTGTCGAAAGCGGAGTTTTCTCTGATCAAATCGTAAACCATCGAGCCTATCATACCGTCAACGTCGGCGTTGCCCGTTTTCAAAAGACCTGCGTTTTTGATATTCTGCCAGTTGTACGCTTCCAAAAATCCCGTCTGATTTATCACGCAATTTACGCCTGCCGAGTAAAACTCTTCGAGGAAAATCTTTTCGTTTTCGTCAAAATCGTCCGCAAATCTGCCGAGTTTTGAGGATTTCATTGTAAACTTTTCGTACGCAACGCTCATAAGCGAGCCGAGCATGTTCGAGCAAACCACGTTGTTTATGTTGAGATGGCTGTAAAACGGATAAACGGCATCGCCCATATCCGCCATACGTTGCGGTATATACATGCCCACTTGCGTCATATTGCGGATTATGCACCCGTTGACTGTCGCGTCGACGTTGAAAAGCGTTATCGCTTGTTTTGCGTTTTCGAATATACAATATTCGATGCAAACGTCGTTGAGGCGGTTGGTGTCCCAATCGTAGCCGCATATAACTTCGCAAACGGTTGACGTAAAGCCTTCGGTGTCCTCGGCGTCGGTTATCAAACCGTCGTCGCCTATGCTGTTTGAACGCATAACCGTGTTTGAAAGCGTAACGCCGCTCCAATTGATACGAATAAGGTGTGTTTCCACTTGCTGTTTAAGCGCGGAAATAATGTGGTTGTTTCCGTACAAATCTCCGTACAAATTCAAGTTGTTCGAGCCGTTGACCGTGACGGGCGTGCCGTCCTCGTTCACCTCGTAAACGATGTTGTCGGCAAGGCAGATCGCATACAAATTGCGTGATCGGGGAGCATCGTAAACTGCGTATCTAACGCCTGCGATTTCTTTTTCGAAAACGTTTTTTCTGCTTTGCAAATTGCCGTCTTTGTGGGCGTATTCTCTTTGATCCTTGGTTGCTTGTCTTGCCTCGGCTATATTTGAACATTGCACACCGAAAACGGCTTTTATCGTCACTTCTTCGGTTGTAAACTTCGTAAATCCTTCATATTTGGGGTATCTTGCGCTCACTCTTACGACGATACTCTGTTTGCCGGCGCCCTCGAGAGTAGGCAAGAAAATCAGCTTGTTGGCAACTTCGTCGTCAAAACGGGCATATTGCGCACCGCTTACGATTTCAAATTTGTACGCCGCATAAAAATCTTTTAGCAACGCTTGATTTTGCGGCTCGCCTTTTACGATGACGTTGGTGTAATTTGCCGTCTTTTCGTTGCCGAGCGATACGTCCGAGTATCTTTCGGACGCGAACACGGTTTCTTTTGCGATGCCGATTTCAAGTGCGGAATTCGACGTGCGCAACTGTATCGACGCAAGTTTTTTCTGCACGTTCAATTCAACGGATATGCTCGCTTCGCCAACCGTTGCCGTGACGACTACGCTTCCGTCCGATATACCTTTGACAAAACCGTTCTCGTCCACGATTGCTACGTCGGTGTCAGAGGACGTCCAAATTGCATTTTGCGGTGCACTCTCTTCGAGCATATCCGCCCAGGCAAGTTCGAGTTTCAACAAGCTTTCGTCAACCGACAACACAAATCCGCCGTCTTTTGCAAAGAATTGCGCATTTTTTATGATTAAATCGTCCGAAAAACAACTCTCGATAACGAATTGCTTTCCGTTTTCGAGCGAAATCGCAGCTTTATTTGACGTCATAGAAACAAGCCCCGTATCGTCCAAGGTCGCGCCTTCGACACCGACGATATCGCTTGCATCTACGCCTATATCTTCAAGCGTAAACTCCGATTTGCTTGTGGATATCTTTTCAAAGAATTTCGAGCTCGCACCGTTTTTTGAAACAAATATTTCAAAAACGCCTTTCACGTACTCAGTGTTTTCGCTCTTGCAAGATGAGTTGACGCTTGCAAACAAACTTATCGTTGCACTGCCCTCTCCCGTTGCGCTCACCACGCCGTTTTGGTCAACGCTCGCAACGTTTTCGTCCGAGCTTTGCCAAATCGTGTGTTCGACAATGCTGTCGATTGGCGTATATACCGACAAAAGTCTAATGCTTTGTCCCACTTGCAACGTGTTGCCGCTCTTTGACACGACGGAAACCTTTTCTACGTCGTCGCCCGTCACGGACACGTTTAAGGTTTTAAAAACGTTTTCGGCAATCACCCGGACGGTGAAATTACAATAGGAAGCAACCAGCATCCTTCCGGTGTTGTTCGTTGCGACTTCGTTGTCGCTTGCATCCACAAACGACACGGCGGGGCGCACTTTGGACAAAAGCAAATCCGCCATTGCGTTTACGATTTGCGACGAATCCAAAAATTTGCCTCTGACGATATAAAACGCTTCGCGGTGCTTTTCATCCTCGAAAATGCCCGTTGAAACTTCTTCTTCAAGCTGATTAACCAGTGCCGCTCTCTCTTGGAGATATTCGTTGCGGTTGTCTTCGTACTCGACGTCGGTGTATAAAATATCTCCCGAAAGTTCGTATTCGAGCGTATAGTTGTTTGCCCTTTGAGGATAAACGACCACGTCGATATAATCCGTGATAGAAAATGTTTTTTGTCTTATAGAATCGAAAGAAAGCGAAATATCATAAGCGTCTTCCCCCGTGCTTTTCAGACGAAGGAAAACGTCTTCAACGGATATGTGCGCTTGAAGAGCAACGATGTTGGATACCATTGCCACAACAAGCAACACGATAACCGGAATAAGCGTCAATATACCCAAAAGAACTTTTTTCATATTGATTTAGATGTATTAAACCCTGATTTTGTCAACTTTGTCGATTTAAGAGTGTATTCTCTCAATAAGCGCGTTGTTGACCTGATATTGCGGAGTGTTGGGATTTATGGCTGCCGTATTGTCATAGCCGTAGAGCTTAATCGACATACCGCTGAGCAATTTCGCAGCGGTTTTTGCAAGTCTGCTTCCCTCTTCCTTGAGATTGTGAGTGTCTATGCAGTGGTAGTTCTTGTCATCTATATCGAGTTCGAGATAAGTCGGCGCATTGGTGATGCCGTCCGAGAACGAAATGCCCGAAACCATAAACGCAACGTGTATATACGTCTTGCCGTCGCCGGCGGTGTACCTGTAGTTGTCGAACGTGGAATTTTCGGATACCAGATTGCCAAGCATACCTCCGATGACGGTGTTGAGACTCTCGTCGCCGGCATCAATAAGTTTTGCGTTGTTGATGTCTTGCCAGTTGTATGCGTCGAGGAATCCCGTTTGCGTGACCACACAGTTTATACCCGCTTTGTAGAAGTTGTCCATAAAATACTTTTCGTTTGCGGCGAGATCGTCTTTGACAAACCTACCGGTTTTGCTGTTGGTCATCGTAAACGATTCGTACGTGATGGACATAAGCGTACCGAGCGTATTTGAACAAATGAAGTTGTTGAGGGACACGTGCGAGAACCACGGACGATATCCGTTTTCGTCCTGATAAATCCTTTGCGGAATATACATAGCGCATTGAATCATATTGCGCATAATGCAACCGTCGTATTCGATGTCTGCGTTATACGTGGTTACACCTTGGCGTGAGTTTTCAAAGATACAATACTCGAAGCGGATGCCGGTGAGTCTGTCGTGTCCGTATTCGACGTCAACGACGTCTCCCTTAAACGATTGAGTGTCTTTTGCATCGGTGATTTCCGCATTGTCGCCGATGTCGTTCACTCTCATGACAAGGTTGGACACCTTGACATTGCTCCAATGTATGCCGACAAGATAGTCCTTGACCTGTCCTCTCTTTGCAGAAAGCATATGATTGTTTCCGTATATGTCGCCGTAAAAACGCACAAAATTGTCGTAGGTAACGCTTGCCACAATTTCGCCGTTTTCATCGTATCGAGGCGTGTAGGCGCAACTGCTTTCAAACACCGCCGCATAGGTTTGTTTTGATGTCTTTGCATTGCGCACGACGTAGGTGTCGCCGCCGTTTTGAAGTCGCCACACCTCTATTCCGTCGGGATTGACGATGTTGTCCTCCGCCTTTGCGTAGGCTTCCTGATCCTTTGTGGCTTGAATAAGTTCGTCGATATTGTTGACCGCAACGCCGTAGACGACGTTGAGCGTAACCGTTTCGGTCGTAAATCTGGTCATTCCCTCGTATTTGGGATATTTTGCGCTGACCTTGACAACGATTTGTCGTTTGCCAAGACCTTCCATGGCGTTTGTAAACACCACTTTGTTTCTTACAACCGTGTCAAGCGAAGCAAATTCTTTGCCCTCAACGATTTCAAAGACGTAAGCGGAATAAAACGCGGCAAGTTGAGCAGCGGTTGCGCCATCGGGTTGACCTTGAACGGTGATAAGAGTGCTGTTTGCAACCTTGTCGTTGTTGACGCCGACGTTGACGTATTTCTCGCTTGCAAACACGGTTTCGCGCGCGATACCTATTGCAAGAGACGCGTTTGACGTGCGAAGCTGGATTTGCGAAAGTTTGTTTTGAACGTTTATCGTCACGCTAACCGACTTTGCGCCAACCGTTGCGGTGATTGTAACGATTCCTCTCGAAACGCCCCTTACTTCTCCGTTTTCGCCAACGGTTGCGACGCTCGAATCGGACGACGTCCAAACCGCGTTTTGCGGATGACCGTCTTGGAGCATATCCGCCCATACCAAGTCGAGATCGAGCACGTTTTCGCCAACGGCAAGCACGTAACCGCTCTCGCTTGAATAGAAACGCGTATTTCTTATTGCAATATCGCTTTGCGCACACTTCGTCAACGTAAGACGTCTGCCGTCTTTGGTCGTGATTTGCGCGATATCGGCGTTAACCGTAATTCCGTCCTCTGTTAAGAGTCCGCCTTCAACGCTTGCTATTTCCTCTTTGACGACGCCGAGTTCGGCAAACGTAAGGCTTGTTCTGCTTGTCACGACTTTTTCGCCGAATATCGAGCTTGCGCCCTTCTGCTCGACGGTTAGATCGATTGTGCCTTCAACAAAATCAAGTTCGTCTTTCTTTTCGCTGGAATAGACGCTCGCAAGCAAACTTATCGTCGCTCTTCCCTCTTTGAGAGCGGTGACGACGCCGTTTTGGTCAACAGAAATCACGCTTTCGTCCGAGCTTGACCATATCGTCGTGTTGACAATGCTGTCAATGGGAGTGTATGTCGCAAGCAAGCGCATGGATTCCCCCACGCCCAGAGTGGCGTCCTCTTCTTCGGAAACTCCGAGCGTAACTCTTTCGACGTCATAGCCCATCACGGACACGGTGATAATTCTAGACACCGTTTCCGCTTGCGCGCGCACCGTGAATTTACAATAGGAACTCACAAGCATTTTGCCAGTTGTGTTCGACTCGATTTCCTTGCCGTTTTCGTCCACAAATGCCGCCGGATACACTTTTTCAAGCAAAATATCCGCCATTTCGGAGATTATAAGGGAGGAATCCTTGTAATACTTGCTTTTTACGACGTTGTATGCGTTTTGTCTTGCCGGCGTCGAAAACGAACCGTTTGCAAGTTCGTTTTCGAGTTCCGCTTTGAGAGAGGACAAATTTGCAAGATATGCGTTTCTGGACGCTTCGTAGTTTTCGTCCGTATAGGAAACGTCGCCGACGATTTGCCACTCAACCGTTTTGTTGGTTGCCTTTTCGGGATAAACTTTTGCGTCGACGTAGTTGTAAATGTTTATGTTTGCAACCTCGTCGAATGGGATTTGAAGAGTGTAGATCGTCTTGTCGGAATCTTTGTATCTGAGCTGCAAATCCTCAACCGCAATATGCGCGTTGACCGACACGATGACGGACACGAGCGCAACGACAACCAAAACGATTATCGGTATGAGGATCAAGATTCCAATCATTACTTTTTTCATATGTTTTCTCCCGTAATTATTCTGACATTATTTTGTATGCAACCTATCGATAAACGCGTCGTTGACCATATAAGTCGTAGACGGTTGGATGTTTTGTTGATTGTCGTAGCCCCAGATACCTGCCGACGCTTGTTTAAGGAAGTTTTCGCCGATTTTTGCAAGCGGCGAAGTTTGCTCGATTTGCATTTCGTTCGTGTTGAAATAGGACAATCTCTTGTCTTGGATATTTACGTCCGCATATGTGTTTTCAACCGTAAATCCCGTCGTGATACCTGCCGTGACGATAGCAACGTGAATCCAGCACACGTCGTTCGAATCAATTATTCTGCGATTTGCAAACGCAGAGTTGCCTCTTATGATTATATCGCTGAATTTTGCGATAATGTCGTCCACGTTTATGCCGTTGATGTTACCTACGCTGATGAGCGATGCGCTCGACACGGGTTGCCAGTTGTATGCGTCAATGAATCCCGTTTGCTTAAAACGGAAATTGATTCCGTTTGCATAAAGGTTTTCCATATACCACTTTTCGTTTTCCTCCGCAGTTGCCGCAAAACGATAATCGGTTGCTTTGTCCGTTGTGGTGACGTGCTCGTAGTTGACGACCATAATAGAACCGATTGTGTTCGAGAACACAAAGTTGTTCATCGTCACATGAGAGTAGTAGGGATAAATCACGTCGCCGTAATCGTTCATGCGCACTTGCGTTGCGAATCCGCAATAACACAGGTTTCTGACTATGCAACCGTCAAAGGTTACGTCCGAATTGTTGATATTGAGAGATTCTTTTGCGTTTTCGAATATACAATACTCCACTCTTACGTTTTCAAGACGGAATCTGCCCCAGTCCACGTGACTGCCGATGATGCCCAAAATACCCGTAAAGTCTTTTGTATCCTCCGCCGAATCGATTTCGGTGCCCTGCGCTGCGCTGTTTGCGCGGAGAATGAGGTTGGACATAGTCACGTTCGACCAGGAAATGCGCATAAGTTTTGTGTTTGTCGAAAGCTGATTGGTCTCGGTTGACAGCATATGATTGTTGCCGTACACGTCGCCGTAGAAATTGAGTCTGTCTTCGGGACCGGAAAGATTTGCGCCCTGTTCCGCAATCGTGTAGCTTACGTTATTCTCGAAGCAAATTGCGTAAGTTGCGGTGGACGAGGGGTTTGAAAGCACGCGATATACTCTGTTGGAGTAATCGTTGATGACTTCGAAAGTCTTTTTGCTTTCGATGCGGTTGCCGTCCGCTTCCGCATACGATCTTTGGTATCTCGAAGCAACCTCGAGTTCGGCAACCGAGGACACCGCAACGCCGAATATTGCGTTTAGCGTGACTTCCTGTGTGGTAAACTTGGTCATACCCTCGTATTTAGGATATTTTGCGCTGACTTTGACGACGATTTTCTGCTTGCCTTTGCCTTCGAGCGCTCTGCCTTCGTCCTTAAAGACGAGTTTGTTGCGCACGGTATCGTCGAAATATGCGTATTCTCCGCCCTCGACGATTTCAAAATCGTATGCCGAATAGAACAGCTCAAGCTCTTCTTCCGTTGCTCCGACCTTTTCGCCCTCAACGACAATGCGGGTGCTGTTGGCAATCTTGCTATCGTCGCTCTTTACGTTGGTCGGATTTGCAAATCTTTGGCTTGCAAATACGGTTTCTCTTGCAAGACCGACGGCAAGCGACGCGTCGGACGTGCGCAATTGCACGGACGCAAGTTTGTTTTGAACGTTTATAGTCACGCTTGCGCTCTTACCGTTTGCGGTGGCGGTGATTGTAACGAGTCCGTTTGACAAACCTTTGACTTCACCGTTTTCGCCGACCGTGGCAACGCTTTGGTTGTTAGACGTCCAAACGACGTTTGAAAGCTCGGTTCGATTGGTCATATCCGTCCAAATCGCCGTAAGTTTGAGAGTATGTTCACCCACGGCAAGCACGTAGCCGTCGTCGGTATGCTCGTAGAACTTTTTGTTTTGAATCTCGATTGCGTCCGCGTCGCACTTTTCTATGACGAAAACTTTGCCGTCGACGTTCAGCGTGGCAACATCCTTGGTCACCGTGACAATTCCGTCAACGATTTCACATCCGTCTATTGCCGTTGCGCTCTCGTCGATACCGAGTTCTGTCAGCGTAAGAGAAGATCTGCTTGTCACGATTTTGTTGCCATAGCGCACGCTTGCGCCGGTTGCGGTTACCGTTACGTCAAAAGAGCCGTAGACTTTTTCGCCCGTGGAAAACACGCTTGCGCCGAGAGTTATCGTTGCGCTGCCTTGTCCGACTGCCGTGACGATACCGTTTTTGTCAACGGTTGCCACCGAATCGTTCGAGCTTGACCACTCGGTTTGATTGACAATGCTGTCAATCGGAGTATAGGACGGAAGCAAACGCACGGACGAGCCGACTTCGAGTGTGTTATTGCCGGTTTGCGCGCGTAAATCCACTCTGGATACGTCGTATCCGACGACTTTGACGCTCAAAGTTTTGCTGACGTTTTCCGCCACGACTTGCATCGTGAACGTGCAATACGAGCCTATAACCATCTTGCCCGACGTGTTGGACGACGTTTCGTTGCCGTTTTCGTCGACAAACGCCGCCGCAGGGGCGACTTTTTCGCTCGATTCGGGATTGTCGAGATAGTTTTTATACTTTTTATAATATTCCTCGTCGGTGTATGTGACGTTTCCCGATATTTTCCACTCGATAGTATAGTTGTTTGCCTTTTCGGGGAAAACGGCAACGTCGAGATAGTCTTTGATATTTACAACTTTGTTTGCCACGCTTTCAAGAGAAAGGGGCAATTCATATATGGTATCTTGCGAATTCTTATACTTTAATTCTATATTTTCAACCGCAATATGCGCTTGTGCCGAAACGATTGTGGAAACCATCGCAACGACGAGAAGAATAATAATCGGTATAAGAATCAATATACCTATCATCACTTTTTTCATAATGCGAATTCCCTTTCAGATCAAGGAACGATCTTTTGATAACGCTTGTTGAGATTGACGAAAAGCCCTGCCAAAGAGCCTGCCAGCAACAACAGCGTGATTACGCTCAAAATGAGGTATATTGCTCTCATGTTTCCTCCGATAACCAAACTTCCGATTGAGAACGGGAAGAAACTGAAAAGCATAGTGAACAAACCGTAAGCGATTGCCGTAACGATGCCGACGATAAGCGCAAGAGCGACGTTTTTGTTTGCCGCAACGAGCTCGCCGTCCCCCGACACGTTGAAGGTCGGAGATTTAATGTCCGCAATCATACTGAGGCAAGTGAGGCTCAAAACAAGCATTTCCGCAATGCCGAATATCGCGCCTACGTCAAGCGGAGTGAGAAGATGTCCGCCCGCCTCGCTCGTGTAATAACCGCCCGATACCGCGCAAGAGAGCGCAACCGACAGCGTACCCGTCATAGAGTAAAGCAAAAATTTGACGAGAATCTGATTTGTGTAGCTTACGGGAATTATCTTCGTGTGGTAGAAGCAGTTGCCTTCCCTCGAAATGCAAGTCGAGGCAAACGACACGATTATCGTGACGAAAATCACGATGACCATAAGCGTAAGACCGGGCATAATGCTTGCGCCGACGCTTTCGGTACCCATGGACGCTGCAAGTCTGTTGCAGAAAAACACCATGACGGGAGCGGCGCACGCCATTGCAAAGTATTGGAAGGAATAGTTGAAACTTCTCAAAATGAGGTAAAACTCACGCCTGAAAAGCGCGTACCACACCGGACGACGCACGTCTTTGATTTTCTTTTTGAAAGACGCCTTTTGCGTTTCGATGCCGTAAAGGATTGTCTTGTAATACTCTCTTGTCGTCACGAAATAGGCGCATACGCCGAACACTGCGTTGATGAGGAACATATACACGAAACGGAGCGCATATTGTCCGCCCGAAAGCCCTGCGTACTTTCTGCCGTTGATGATTTCGGCATACCAGTTGAAAGGATATGCGTTTTGAGCAAAATGCTTATATCTTGCAATCATATCCGCAGAGAAAATTGTCTGATTGGAATTTTTGAGATATTTGAGCACGTTGCTGAGAGACACGAGATAGAATACGAACACCGCGCAAACCACGATGATGGTGAATATAAGCACCAGCAAAAATTGGTTTTTGACGAGGTTCATAACCTTCATGACGGGCACTGCGATGATATTTGCGATAAAGAAAGGCAAGAACGTGCTCAAAAGCACTATGCCGATATACGCAAAATAATCGCCTACGCTTGCGTGCGTAACTACGCCGAACGAGATGTAGAACGGAAGCATTGTGAGCAAGCAAGTCACGAGATTGTGCAAATAGCAGTAAATGGATTTTGCAACGAGGATCTCTTTGCCGCTGACGGGAAAGCGCAACAACATTTCGTTGTCGCCGTTCTGATATAAGTTTTTAATGACCGTACTCGTAGAAATTATGGTTGCGAGCGCAATGGTAAAGGTTGCGATGATAACCAAAAATTCGATACGCAAGCCCGAACGCGTCACGAACACGTTGCTCAAATAATAGATGCCCACCACAAGCACGGCGTAAACGAGGACAAAAAACAATATGTTGCCGAATTGCGCAAACTTTTTGAGCTTGCCCGCATCGGGCGATATACCGTATCTCGATTTAAGGTCGAGTTTGAAAAGCGTCCTTACGCTTTGCATGGAAAAGTCGCTTTTTGTCATTTTGATTCCTCCTCGCAAACGACTTCTTCCTCAACGTCGGTTTGAGTAGGCATATCGGGACGCATATCCGCGCTCTCTTGCGCGATATAGTCCTCGAACAATCTTTGCTCGTAAGTGCCGGTGACGCGGAAGAAAGTTTCTTCGAGGTTCGCCTTGTTTTTGTCGTTGCCGGCAAGGTCGATGATGTCGATGAGATGACCGTCGTTGACGATTGCGGCTCTGTGGCAAAGTTTCTTGACAAGGTCGAGGTTGTGGCTCGAGAAGAAAACCGTGTTGCCCTTTGCGCAATGCTCGCGCATGTAGGATATGATTTCCGCGGTGGATTGCGGATCGAGTCCCATCATCGGCTCGTCGAGCACCCAAAGTTTCGGATCGTGAATGAGAGCCGCAATGATGCAGATTTTTTGTTTCATACCGTGCGAGTAGGATTTGATTTGTCTGTCGATTGCGTTTTCGAGCTTGAAAAGTTTTGCGTAGCGGTCTATTCTTTCCGTTCGCACGAGAGCGGGGACTTTGTAGAGGTCGGCAACGTAGTTGACGTATTCCCTGCCCGTAAGACGCTCGTAAACGGAGTGGTTGTCGGGGACGTAGCCCATTTCCATTTTTGCCTTGATAGGCTCTTTGACGATGTCGTGTCCGCAAATGGTGATGGTGCCGCTGTCAAAAGGAAGAATACCCGTAAGGCACTTTATCGTAGTGGATTTGCCCGCGCCGTTTTGTCCGAGAAATCCGAAAATCTCGCCCGGGCGCAATTCAAAAGATATATCGTCAACCGCGACTCTGTCGCTCTTTGGATAGGTTTTTTTCAAATGTTCAACTTTAAGCATAGTTATTCTCCTGAATAAATTTTTTTGGCGGTTTCGCCTTATAAGCGCGTACATACACGCGCGCACGCACGCAATTGCAAAAGCGATCGCATGCAAAAGTAGACTAAATCATTGCAAACAAACGGGTGAAATGCGCAAATAAGAAGCCGACGCGCTTATGCCGTCGTTGTGGAGCGCATATCCTTTTACGAAGCGCGAATCGCATTTGACGTTTCGACGAGCGTTGACGAAATAACGAACGACGTCCGCGTCTGCAATATAGATGGCAACGTAAACGAAAAACAAAAACGTCAAAGCCGTCAGATACGCTATCGTAAAGTTGACAACGGACGCTTTGATCGTGAAAAACGTGAATTGTTGGACTGAATCTCTGAACAATGCGAAAGTTATCACCAAAGTCGCGCAAGCGGAAAAATATCTGCGTATGCGCTTTGGCAAACACCTTGCAAGCATAAATATGATAAGCGCGACCGAGAGCCCCGCAAACGTCTTTGCAAAGCCTACGAGATAGTCCGCAGCTTGTGTCAGAAAAGACAAGAAGTCCAAATTTTCTCCTTGCGCGCGCTTTTTATTTGTAGTATATAAGCGCACAATTACGAGTTTATTGTACCAACATATACCAATGTTGTCAAACAAAAACCATATTTTGTGGCTTTGCAGGGATTTTACCACAATTTTTAATTCTTCTTTAATCCTAATCGCTTGACTAACCCACCAAGACCGAGTATAACATTTTCTTGAAAAATCGGACTAAATATACGTTAATACCCACGACGGCGTTAAATCTTCCGATTTTTTCAAAAAAATACGCATAAATCATACGATAATAAAGGAAAAAAATGTTCACTCAAACTCTATCCGCAATAGCATATTTCGAAATTTTGCTTCCGCTTGCGCTCATACTTCTTTGCACCAAACTATTTTCCCTTTTGGGCAAGAAAATCGGACTTCCGCAAGTGGTTGGAATGTTGATTGCAGGCATACTTCTCGGCTTCATCAAGTACATTCCGAATCAAAACATATTTACGCAATCCACGATGGAGGGGCTTTCCTTCCTTGCCAAAATCGGCGTCATCCTCATCATGTTCTCGGCAGGACTGGAAACCGACCTCAAACAATTCAAAACAAGCGGACTTCCCTCCGTTTTGATAACGATTTTGGGCGTTCTGTTCCCATTGGGACTTGGATTTTTGGTCGCTTCGGCGTTCAACGGCGGATTTAACGTATCGCAACATCAAATCATAACCAACCTCTTTTACGGCGCGATATTGGCGGCTACGAGCGTCAGTATCACCGTTGCCGCTCTCAAAGAACTCGGAAAGCTCAACACGAAAGTCGGCACTTCCATCGTGGCGGCGGCAATCCTCGACGACATCATCGGCGTCGTGCTTCTTTCCCTCTTCATTTCTCTCGACAAGGGCAACGGGCTTGACGGAATAGGCATTGCAATCGGCAAAATGATAGGCTTCTTCGCGGCGGCAATCGCAGTGGGGTTTGTGGCACACATTATCCTCAAACAATATCTCAAACGTCACCCCGAGCATCACAGACGCATCCCCATCATCGGTTTTGCGATGGCATTTTTCTTTGCGTATGCGGCGGAGGAATGGTTCGGAGTTGCGGACATCACGGGCGCGTACGTTGCCGGCATTATGCTCTCCACTCTCACCGAATCGGGCTACATCGACAGAAAAGTGGAAGTGAGCAACTACATGATTTTCGCTCCCGTATTTTTTGCAAGCATAGGCATCAATGCGGATTTCGGCGCAATATCACCTGCAATCGTAGGATTTGGTTTTGCGTTCATCGCGGCAGGACTTATCGGCAAGGTGCTGGGATGCGGCATAGGCTCGCTCATCTGCAAATACTCGTTTATGGACAGCTTGCGCGTGGGCATCGGCATGATGGCAAGAGCGGAAGTCGTGCTTGTATGCACGCAAAAAGGCGTGGACAGCGGACTTGTGGACGCGTCGATAATGCCCTTTGTGCTTATCCTCATCATCGTGTCCTCCCTGCTCACTCCTCTGCTTTTGAAACTCACCTACAAGCACGACAAAACCAACGATACACCGCTCAATCCTCCCCTCACGGACGGAGGAACGGAACAATCGGACGTTGCGACTGAACAAAGCGATTCTACGCAAGCAAGCGATATCCTATCGCAAGCCGACCTTCCTAAGACCAACGACTGAAAGCAGACCATTCACCAAAACACCGCAAAAAGCAATCGTCCATTCGGTTGCTTTTTATTTTTCGTTAAATTATACTTTATTTCGACAAAAGGTAACACATGACGACTACACAAGAAAATTTGCAATCATCGAAACTCGGCACTATGCCCGTCGGAAAGCTCATACTTACCATGAGCGGCCCTGCCATACTTTCCATGCTCGTTCAAGCGCTCTACAACATCGTAGACAGCGTGTTTATCGGCATGTACGACGCAACCAACGGCGTTTTGGCACTGTCCTACGCAATGCCCATGCAGCTGCTTGTAAACGCATTTGCGATAGGTCTTGCGGTGGGCGCGGGCTCGCTTATATCCAGGTTGCTCGGCGAAGGCAGAAACAAGGACGCAAGCCTTGCGGCGCAAACCGGACTTTTGATATCCTTCATATTCAGCGCGCTGTTTTTGGTGCTGGGATACTTTGTATCCGACGCTTTCATCAAGGCGTACACCGTCAACGCGGGAGCGGTCGCAGGCAGCGAAAACGTGCAAGCCGTGTACAAAATGGGTTCGACATATCTTACGATCTGCATGTGCTGTTCTTTCGGTTTTATGATCGAAACCATGCTCAACCGCATATTGCAAGCGATGGGCAATATGATCGTGCCTATGGTGACGCAACTCGTGGGCGCGATCACCAATATAATCCTCGATCCGATACTCATCAGCGTATGCAAGCTCGGCGCGCCCGGTGCGGCAATCGCAACCGTCATAGGTCAGGTTGTGGCAATGCTCATCCCCATCATCGTCATTATTAAGGCAAAAGCAAAAAAGCAACTCGACATCGACGTCTTTTTCACCAAGGATTTCAAAATCAAAAAGGACATTCTAATCGACATAATGCGCGTCGGTCTTCCAACCGTCGTCATGAACTCCATAGGCTCGGTTATGTACATGCTCTCAAACGCCGTACTCAACCGCTTTGCAGACGCCGTGTGGGCGTTCGGCGTGTACTTCAAATTGCAATCCTTTGCATTCATGCCCGTTTTCGGACTCAACCAAGGCTGTATTCCCATTATGGGTTACAACTACGGCGCAAACAAAAAAGACCGCTTTGTCAAAACCTTCAAATACGCCGTTCTCATTGCGTTCGTATATATGACGTTCGCGCTTATCTTGTTCCACGCAATGCCTGAACAACTGCTCAAACTCTTCTCGGTCGGCGACAACGCAAACCGAATTCAAGTCGGCTCGGAAGCGTTGCGGCTTTGCTCCGTTGCGTTTATCCCTGCGTCTTTGGGCGTCATCATGATTGCAATGTTCAACGCGGTCGGACACGGCATCAAAGCCATGCTCATATCCCTTCTTCGCCAACTATGCATACTCGTGCCCCTCGGCTACGTGCTTGCAATATACACGCCTATGGGGCTGAAAGGCTACTGGGCGGCGTTCCCGATTGCCGAGGCATTGTCGGTTGCGATATTCTTCCCCATTGCAGTAAAGACGATAAAGACGATTTTTGAAAAGAAAGCCGCACTCACCAACGAGCAAATCGAGCAAGAAGAAATCCGAGAAGAACTCGACGAAAAAGCTCTCGAAGAAGAAAGCACGGACACGGTTGCCTGAAAACTTGCAAAAGGGATATAACGCATATCGGTTTTTGCAAAACGAGCGGATTTTAGGCACAAGCAAAGAAAAAGTTTTTTACGCTATTCAAACTATAAGTTTGATTGAGTTCCGGTGGCGTAAAAAACCGCTCGCAAAACGCAAATATTAAAAAAAAGTATTGCATTGCCCGATTTTTTCGTCTATAATGTCAGTACAATCCTAAGGAGGACTAAATATGAATAAAGCAGAATTTATCAAAGCAGTGGCAGCAAAAGCCGACCTTTCTATCAAAGACGCAACCGCAGCGGTTGACGCATACGCAGCAGTTATCGCAGAAGCCCTCAAAGCAGGCGACAAAGTTGCAATCGCAAACTTCGCTTCTTACGAAGTAAAAGAAAAAGCGGAAAGACAAGGCTTCAATCCCCTCACCAAACAACCGATCACGATTGCGGCAAGCAAAGCTCCCGTCGTCAAATTCGGCAAAGCGTTCAAGGATTTGTTCAACTAATTGCTTTGATTCAAAAAACCGCATAAAAAACGCCGTCGTTTGACGGCGTTTTTTCTATAATCGAATAAACGGCATCAAAAAGCCTGAATCTTTCAAAAAAGCAGTATTTGCACAAATGGATATATTCGACCAAGAGCGAATTCGCGAACAAGCAGTACAAATGGCAAGCGCAATGTCGCAAGCGATGACAAAATAACGATTTCCCTAGCACAGCGCAATTTTAAAGGCAAACCGCAAAGTTTAATCGACGGTTTGCCTTTTATTATGTCATAAAAACTATTTATTGAGCGCATTACTTACGACTGATTATATTGCCTGTACTCGGGTCAATCAGCATCGCCCAGTAGTCCACGCCGTCGCCGATAAACGACACATAATAATAGTAAGATTCACGGTCGGCGGTGATGAGTTTAACGTAGATTTCGCGCTCGGCTTTACCCTCCGAATACTCTTTGTCAATCTTGTCTTTGAGTGCGTCTTTTGCGATGTTTATGACGTCGGCGGAAGACAATTTACCGTCCAAAATCGAGTTTAATTCGATGTCCGATTTCACATCGCCGGCGGTTACGCTTATCGTCTTTGGCACAAAATCGAGTGCGATAGAATCCACAAATTCACCGCTTTTGCCGCATTTGATTTCACCCGACAAAGTTTTGCCGTCCGAGCAAATCACGTAGGATACGGATTGATAATCGTTGCTCTTCAACGGAGTGACGATTATCTCTTGAAAATCGCAAACGTCCCTTGCGATTCCGTCGGCAACGAAGCTCTTTTCGCGTCTGCCCTTTTCGATTGTGACGGCAAATAAATCGCTCTCGCCGGCATAGTACGCCTCGGTGAGCCTCGACACGTTGTCTTTGACGTCTCCGTCGGTTTTTTTATTGCAAGCGCACAATGCAAAAATCGAGGAAATCACGCACAATATTGCAACCAAAATCAAGCATTTTTTTCTTTTCATACTCAAAATATACGGCGAGTAGTTCCCGATTATGCAAAAAACTCGCATAAAAAGCGACTGCGGCACAACTTTTTTCTTGAATAATGAACAAACTGTGATATAATCGTTTATATATGTAAAAAAAAGCGCGCGTGCGCAAAAGGGAGATTATGTCCGAAAATCAAGACAACAACGTCTATATACCCTCGGAAGTTCTGTCCGAGCAGGAACAAAACACCGCCGAGCGTTTTGTCACCGACCTCGAAAAAGGACTGGGGCAAGAGGACGTGAAAAACAGGGTTGCCCAAGGCAAAGTCAACGGCGACACCAACGTCAAGACGAAGAGCGTTGCGCAAATTTTGCGTGAAAACATCGTCACTTTTTTCAATTTCGTATTTATCGCGCTTGCGGCGTTGATATTTTTCTTTGTGGACTCTCACGAAAGCATAGTGTCCATTTTGGGCAACTTCGGTTTTATGTTGCTCATCGTATTCAACGCTCTCGTGGGCATTTTTCAAGAGCTTAGAGCAAAACGCACGATAGACAAACTTTCCCTCATCTCCGCACCAAAAGCCATTGTTTTGCGTGACGGCGAGCAAAAGGAAATCGCAATCAAGGACATCGTGCTCGACGATTTGACCATTCTTTCAAGCGGAACTCAGATTTGTGCGGACGCAATCGTCGTCGAAGGCTCGATCGAAGTCAACGAAAGCCTTATCACCGGCGAGCCGGACGCAATCCAAAAAAATCCCGGCGACGAAATTATGTCGGGCAGCTTTGTCGTGTCGGGCACGGCAAAGGCACAAGTGGAACACGTTGGCGCGGACAACTTCGCAACCAAAATAAGTTCGGGCGCAAAATATTTCAAAAAGCCCAACAGTGAAATTTGGCGTTCGCTTATGTTTATCGTCAAAGTGATGGCAAGCATAATCGTTCCGCTTGGCATAGTGCTTTTCTGCGTCAAATATTTCGTGCAAAACAACCCCGAAGACGCTCAAAAGATGATCACCACCCTGCTCGGTTACAAGATAAGTTCTCACCTTTCGACAACCGTTTTGGGCACGATCGCAACCGTCATAGGCATGATTCCGTCGGGACTCGTCGCACTGTCCTCAACGGTGTTTTGCGTCAGCATAATGCGTCTTTCGCGCCACAAAACGCTTGCGCAAGACCTCTATTGCGTTGAAACCCTTGCGCGCGTCGACGTGCTTTGCCTTGACAAAACCGGCACTATCACCGAAGGCACGATGGAAGTCAACGATTTGTCCCCCGCAAAAGGCAAAAACGCGTCGGATATAATGCAAATCATCAAAAACGTGACGAGTGCGCTCGAAGACGACAACGCAACCATAAACGCCCTTCGCGCCTACGTTGCGGAACTCAACGGTTGCGGCAACGTCGAACAAATCGTCCCCTTCTCCTCTCAACGCAAGTGGAGCGGCGCAAGAATAGACGGCGTTTCCTATGTCATAGGCGCACCCGAATTCGTGTTCAAAAAGCGCACCAAAGCCATGGAAAACACCATGTCCGAAATGGCGCAAAAGGGATTCAGAGTCATGGTTGTGGCATCGTCGAAAAACCAATTCGGCGACGGCACTCTTCCCAAAACGCTCACCTTGGAAAGTTTCGTTTTCATCACCGACAAGATAAGAAAAGAAGCACCCGACACGCTCCGCTTTTTCAAACAAGAAGGCGTAACCGTCAAGATTATATCGGGCGACAATCCCCAAACCGTACGCGCGGTCGCAATGCGCGCGGGGCTTGAAGAGTGCGACAACATTGTGGATATGTCCACCCTCGAAACAGAGGAAGAAGTGTACGAGGCGGCAACAAAATACACCATTTTCGGTCGTGTTTTGCCCGACCAAAAACTTATGCTTGTAAAAGCTCTCAAAAAGGCGGGGCACACCGTTGCAATGACGGGCGACGGCGTCAACGACGTGCTTGCGCTCAAAGAAGCGGACTGCTCGGTTGCAATGGCGTCCGGCTCGGACGCAGCGAAAAACGTAAGCTCTCTAGTGCTTTTGGACAGCAATTTCTCGTCCATGCCCAGAGTGGTTGCCGAGGGCAGACGCTCCATAAACAACCTCGAACGTTCGGCTGCGCTGTATATTATGAAAACCATCTACAACACGCTTTTGGCACTGTTGTTTATGATTGTAGTCGATCCTCTTCCCTTCACTCCGCAAAATCTCACGATTATGGGCGCGGTCACGATAGGCATGCCCTCCGTCGTGCTTGCTCTCGAACCGAATGCCGACAGAGTGACAGGCAGATTTTTACCAAAAGTGCTCTCAAACGCCGTACCCGGCGGAATTACGGTGCTACTCGGCGCAATAGCCGTGATAATTTGCAACAGATTTTTCCTCACGGATATCACCGACGCGCAATCGCAAACGGTGTTTATTTGGATAATCACTTTCGTTGGCTTCTTGCTTCTTTTCAAAGTTTCCCTCCCCACAAAGCTGTCTAGTTGGTCTGCTTTTTTCGGCATCAGCGACTTTATGAACGAAAAGGCGAAAGAGGAAGCCAAAGCGCAAAAAATCGATTCGAGTTTGTACGACGGCTGCGTTGACGACAGCGAAAAAGGCTATTCCATCGCAAACGGCGTCGTGATGAAAGTCGTCGAAACGAAGGACGTCAAAGTCAAAAAGGAAAAGAAACCGCGCAAAAAGCACAAGGTCAACAAATCCAATTTGCTCATCGCGCTCAATTTGTTCATGTACTTGCTGATGATATTCATTTTCGTAGGCGTCTACTTCATCTCAATCAACGCTACGATAAATGGCGAGCAAGTTGACGTAGTACAGTTCTTGCGCACCTTCTTCCGTCTTGACAATCATATCACGTGGGCGATGGGCAAGGCAATGCTTGCGATAGGAGCGATACTCACGTTCTCCTACATCGGTTTGGTTGCGATTATGAATCAAATCAAGCTCGAACACGGCGAAGCAATCGAGAAGAAATTCGAACGCCTTGACGCAAAAATGCGCGTAAAAGCACCGAAAATCAAATAAAAAACAATATAATCAGGTGGAAAATGAAACGTAACAACATGTGTCCTTTTTGCTTTATCAAAAGCTTGTTTCAAAAGAAAAAGCCCACAAGCGTAAATCCGCAACTGCCCGACTACGAAAACGGCGTTGCGCTCACTCCCCCTATGGGCTGGTCTAGCTGGAACACGTTCAGAAACCGCATAAACGAAAAACTTATTCTCGACACCGCAAAGGCGATGAAGGACAACGGACTTATCGACGCAGGCTACAAGTACATCAACCTCGACGATTGCTGGCAATCCTCTTTGCGAGACGAAAACGGCGAGCTCGTAGGCGATTACGAAACCTTTCCTAACGGCATAGAAAACCTTGCAAAGCAAGTCAACGCAATGGGCTTGAAACTGGGCGCATACACTTCAAACGGCACTCTCACCTGCGAAGACTTGCCGGCAAGCCTCGGCAGAGAGCAATACGACGCCTACACCCTTGCCAAATGGGGCGTTGAGTATTTCAAATACGACTATTGCCACCATATCCCCATTTCCAAATACGCTCCCCTCGTGTACTCGATAAGCATATCTCAATTCGATTCGCACCCTATGGAGTATTCCGTACACAATGCAGTGCTTTCGGGGCTTGCGAGATTTATGACGGACACAAAACTTCCGAGCGGAAGCTATGTTTCCGGGCTTGACGCAAACCAAGGTCGCATCACCTACAACAATATCGAAGTCGACGAGGACGGCAAATACGTGCTCACCGTCAACATCAAAAAGAAAGGCGCATACGAGAAGTATCTCATCGCAAAAGTCAACGACGGCGAAGAATACGAACTTCTCTTCCCTCCTCAAAAGCACTACAACCTCACCGCAAGATTCCAAGTCATCGTAAATCTCACCGCAGGGAAAAACAAAATCGAACTCTTCAATCCCGTCACGAGCAAAGCCGACAGCGAAATGTATCAATATCGTCGTATGGGCAAAGCTCTCAAAGACGCAACGGCAAGGGTTGCCAAAGAGCGCAAACAAAAAGAAAAACCCATCGTTTTTTCAATCTGCGAATGGGGCTGGGGCAAACCGTACAACTGGGGCGCGAAGGCGGGCAATCTGTGGCGCACTACTCCCGATATTCGCCCGTGGTGGATCTGGATAAAACTTATATACGAGCACACCGTCAAGCTCTATCCGTACGCAAGCAAAGGACACTACAACGATCCCGATATGCTTGAAGTGGGCAACGGCAAACTCACCTACAATCAAAACGTATCACACTTCTCGCTCTGGTGCATGATGAACGCTCCTCTCATTCTCGGCAACGATTTGCGCAATATGAACGAGCAAGTCAGGAGCATCGTCGCCAACAAGAATATGATCGCAATCAACCAAGACGCCCTTGCAAAGCAAGCCAAACGCGTCAAAAAAGGCATTGTGGACGTGCTTGCAAAACCGCTTGCGGACGGCTCGGTTGCGGTGTGCTTCTTCAACAAGGCCTCACACGGCGCAAGAGCGAAATTCGATCTCAACACGCTTGTCGACGACAAATACGTTGCAATGACCAAGCAAAACGAATATCACGCAAAAGAGCAATGGAGCGGCGAAAATCTCACCACAAACGGCACTCTCACCGTATTGCTTGAAAAGTGTCAAAGCAAAGTGTATATCGTCAAATAAGCATTTTATCGTTTTGATATTGCACTTTTAACCCATTGTTTTTGCAAATAACAGTTAAAAAACATATTCAAAAGCCTCGCAGATTGCGAGGCTTTTTCTTGTGCTTTGAATTTGAAACATTGTTGCTTGCAGGTTATTCTTCCATATCCTTATCGTCTTGCGAATCGGGCACTTCGTTCATCTCTTCTTCGAAATGCTCCGCAAGAGCTTCTTCAAACGGCTCTTGAACGCCGTCTTTTCGTGTGTCGCAATCTTTTTCACACTCGGAGCAATTGCCGTCGCACTCTTCTTCAACGATTTGCGCCGCCTCGTTCTCCGCTCTGCGCACCGCAAGCTCTTCGCGCATTTGCGTCTTCGTCTTTTCGTCGATCTTATAGAAGAACATCAAAAGCGAGCTTGCAAGCATGCAAAGACCGGGGAGCAAGAAATAGATGATCCACGCTTTGTTTTGCATGCCGTCGGTGACGTAACTTGCGATTGCCTGCATATTTTCCGCGCTGCCTTGAACGCCGATGTGCGAAACATCCGCATATTTTGCCGCGTCGTAACCGATTGCGCCGATAAACAAAATGCCGAGCGAAACGGAAAGCGCGTTTGAAAGTTTGTTGGACATCGACATGATTGCAAACTGCGTACCCTCGGTACGTTTGCCCGTCTTCCATTCCTGATAGTCCACTATATCCGCCGTCATAACCATCGGCAAATAACCGTTCGGACCGAAAGCGAAGCCGAGGAAGAATTGATAAATCCAGATTGCCCAAATGCTTCTGCCAAAGCTGCCCGTGGGGCTGAGCGTGTAGATGAGCGTTGCGATAAGCGTCACCGCAAATCCGTAGAAACCTGCTGTGATAAAATACTTCTTTTCGCCGAGTTTTTTGTTGATAATCGGGTTCAAAACTATCGTAACCATGGACGAGATTGCCGACGTTATGCCGATTGCCCAGCTGCAAGCGTCGCCGTAAAGCGTGCCCATGCCGATAAAGGAAAGGTCTATGCCGTCGCGAACGAGTATGCACGTTGCCTGCACCGCTATGCCGAGGCCGATGTTTCTTCCGAATCCGAGAATGTACGTCCCGAAAACGATGAGCAACATTTTGTTGTTTTTGAGCTCTCTGAACATCTCTTTGAAGCTCATACCGGCAGACGTGTTGGACTTGACGATTTCCTTACACTTGAAGTACATAAGGAGTTGGAATATAAGTCCCAGTCCCGCCATAATCGTCGCAGTGATAAGATATTCCGTTTGACCGACTGCGCCGTCCGAGCCGGTGAGAATACACACAAAACTTACGAACACGCCGGGAGCGGCAAGCGCGACGGATTTGAGCGTGTTGCCGAGCCCTGCCGCATTGTTGACCTCTTCACTGCTCTTCGAAATGAGCGAAAGCATGCCTTGCGAGGGGATGTCCGCCATCGTCATGGATATATTCCAAAGCACAACGACGAAGATGATGTAAATATATCTGCCTGCGTTTGAAGAAAACGGAATAAACACAAACGAAATCATCGTCAGCACTGCAAGCGGAAACGCCGAAAACAAAATCCACGGACGCATTTTGCCCGCCTTGAAGTTGGCTCTGTCGATGAGGTTGCCGATTACAAAGTCCGCAACGATACTTATAAATTTTGCCGCAAGGATGATACCTGCCACCGCCATCAAGTCTGCTTGAAGAATTTTGTTGAAAAACTCCGCCTGATAGCTGTTGATAAGGCCGATACCGAGGTTGATACCCATCAGTCCCAAAGCGTAAATCCACATATTTGCGGTCAATGCTCCGGCCTTTTTCTCCTTTTTGTTTACCAAATCCGTCATAATTTCCCCTTTGCGCAAGCGCGCCAATTTGATATGTATTAATTATATATTAAAATTTATATGTTTTCAATACCGAATCTTGCAATTGTACGATATTTTTGCAAACGCTTGAAAAATCGGCAAAAATAAGGACGGCCGCTTTGGTCGTCCCTATTTTTTTAAAATTCTTTTTCGCTATTTTGCCAAATACTTTTCGGCAAGCGCGATTCTTATGGCGCACGTAAGCACGTCGATTGCAAAATTCATTTCGTCAAGCGACGGCACGCTGGGCGCAATGCGGATATTCGAATCGTTGTCGTCTATTCTGTACGGGAATGTCGAGCCCGCCGCCGTGAATTTGACTCCCGCATCGGACGCAAGGCTTACGATACGTTTTGCGCATCCGGGCACGTCGAGAGAGATAAAATAGCCGCCTCTCGGCTTTGACCAACTCACGTTTTCGTCATCGCCGAAAGCCTCTTCCATTCTATCCTTGAAAAGGTCGAATTTCGGGCGCAAAATCGCGGCGTGTTGCGCCATGATTTTCTTTATATTGTCAACGCTTTTAAGGTATTCGACGTGAATGACCTGATTGACTTTGTTGGGGTTTATCCTCTTGAAAAACAAGCGTTTGAGCATATCTTGCACGTTGTTTTGCGAGGATGCGAACACCGCCACGCCGCTGCCTGCAAAAGTAATTTTTGCGGTGGATGCGAAGCAGTAAATCATATCCGAAGTGCCTGCCTTTCTTGCCACGTCGAAGATGTTTTTGAGTTTGTCGTCGGTGTCGTAGAGCGAGTGCACGCAATATGCGTTGTCCCAAAACACTCTGAAATCTTTTGCCTTCGGTTTGAGGTTTGCCATACGCTCGACAACCTTGTCCGAAAACACGATACCCGTGGGGTTTGAATACTTTGGAACGCACCAAATACCCTTTATGCTTTCGTCGTCGCGAACGAGTTTCTCAACGAGATCCATATCCGGACCGTCCGCAAGCATAGGCACGGTTATCATATCGATGCCGAAGTTTTCGCAAATGGAAAAGTGTCTGTCATATCCGGGTGCGGGGCAAATAAACTTAACTTTGTCGAGTTTATTCCACGGCGTAGAGCCGAGTACGCCGAATTGCATTGCAAACTGCACCACGTTGTACATAATGTCGAGCGAAGATCCGTCAATGGCGATGACCTCGTCCGCCTTTACGCCCAAAAGGTCGGCAAAAAGCTCTCTTGCCTGCTTCACGCCTGCCGGTTCGCCGTAATTTCTTGCGTCGACGCCGCTCATCATAAAGTCGCATTTTGCGGCGTTTTCAAGCATGGGCATGGATATGTCGAGTTGTTCTTTCGACGGCTTTCCCCTCGTCATATCGACATGTCTGTCTGCTTTTTGGAGTTTTTTGTAGGCTTTTTGTTCTTGTTTGAGCAACTCTTCAAGCTCGCTTTTAGACAATGCTTTGTAGTCCATAAATGCCACCTTTCCTATTTTTACACTATATGCCGCGCGCGCCGTTTGCCGTGAGCGGTATATTCAAGACGTTTTTTCAACGCAAAGACTATACCACCGACTTTTGGGTTTGGCAATTCATTTTTGCGATTTTTTCACAAAGAATTTACGCCGATTTTTTCCAAAAATCCGCAACTTATTGATCGCCCTCGTTGTTGCCTCTTATCAGCAAGCGTATGGGCGTGCCCGAAAAGTCGAAACTCTTGCGGAGCGCGTTTTCGAGGTATCTCTTGTAGCTGAAATGCATGATCGTCGGATCGTTGACTTTAAGCACGAAAGTAGGCGGTGCGACCGACACTTGCGTGACGTAGAATATTTTGAGTTTTTTGCCAAGATAAGACGGTGGCTCGCTTATGCGGATAGCGTCCCCAACCACCTCGTTGAGAAGTCCCGTCGGAATACGCTTTCTCGAATTTGCCACCACTTCTTTGCAAAGAGGAAGCAAATTGTCCAGCCTCTTGCCGCTCAATGCCGAAATATACACGGACTTGAAATAGTCCATATACTTCAAATCCTCTTTGAGCTTCTTTTCAAACTCGTAAATGGTGTGAGTGTTTTTGTCCACCAAATCCCACTTGTTCATCACGATTATAGAGGGCTTGCCTTCCTCGTGCACGAATCCTGCGATTTTGACGTCTTGCTCGGTAAGTCCTTCGGTTGCGTCGCATACGACAAGCACCACGTCCGCGCGGCGCACGGCGAGCAAACTTCTCATAACCGAGTATCTTTCAAGATCCTCGTTGACCACTTTCTTTTTGCGCATACCTGCCGTGTCGATGATGAGATATTTGTCGTCGCCCACGTCGAGTTCGGTGTCGATGGCGTCCCTTGTCGTGCCAGCTATGTCGCTCACGATACAACGGTCGTAACCCAAAAGTCTGTTGGTTATCGAGCTCTTGCCCGCGTTCGGCTTTCCGACGATTGCGATTTTGATGCGTTCGGGATCTTCGTCAACGGAATATTCCGGGATAACTTCGAGGATTGCGTCAAGCAAATCTCCAAGCCCCTTGCCCTGCTCCGCGCTCACGGCATGCGGTTCGCCGAATCCCAGCGCATAAAAGTCGTACACGTTGCTCAAATCGTTGTTGTCTATTTTGTTGACCGCAAGTATAACGGGGAGTTTGGACTTGCGCAAAAACGAGCACACAAGGTTGTCGTCGGTTGTAAGCCCCGTCTTTCCGTCAACGACGTAAAGGATAGCGTCGGCAGTGTCCACTGCGATTTCCACTTGCGTGCGAATGTGATTCCACATCACGTCGTCGCTTTTAAGTTCCAATCCGCCCGTATCGATGAGCGTAAACGCTCTTCCGCACCACTCGCAATCTGCGTAAATTCTGTCGCGCGTAACGCCTGGAGTGTTCTCGACGATAGCGATTCTTTGCCCTGCGAGCCTATTGAACAACGTCGATTTTCCGACGTTAGGTCTTCCTACAATTGCCACCAATGGTTTCATATTTTTTCACCGTTTCCGATTTTTATCTATCGTTTTTTGCAATATAAACGCCTTTTTGCGTCAAATTGCATATTTTTCACTTTTCAAAATGCTCTATTATTTTTTGCGCCGTATCGCTTCCTGAGTGCGACACCACGATAAACGGAGCGCCGAGTGCGTCCTCGACTTCTTTGACGGTTTTGTTGTCAAGGAAAGTGTCTGTAAATTCACGCAACATATTGTCGGGTATCACAAACGCATCCGTCTTGACGCCTTGAAGCTGCTCTATCATATCCCCTGCCGTAACAAGCCCCGCAACCGTAACGCTCGTGCCGAAAAAGTTGTTGATTATCGCATGCACTTCAACTTGCAAGCCGAGTTTTTGAGCAAGTTTTTTCGAGTACTCTTTGAGCATAGGCGCAAAGGATACGCCCGTCACCATGTCTATTCTCTTGCCGAGGTTCATATCCCCTGCCTCTTGCAAGCTATATTCGAAGTTGTCAATCCAATCGGCGATAAGTCCCACGCCGTTTTCAATCTGGTCGAACGCGCCGTAATAAGAACCGTCGGGCACTTTGACGTTGGCTTTGACATAGTATTCGTCGCTGCACCAGCAGAAATTTCCGCCGAATTCCTCGTTCAATCCCTCGACGAGTTTTATCGTATCTCGTGCATTTTGCTCGTCGACCGCTTTGAGTTTTGCAAGTTGCTCTCTGTGTCCCGTCATTCCCACGGGCACGACCGCAACCGTTTCAACGCCTTCGACGGTGTGCAATCCTCGTATGCTGTCTTCTAGCACTTTCCCGTCGTTGACGTCGGGCACGACGACAAGTTGAGTGTGCATTTTTATGCCGTTTGCGCCCAATCTGCGCATTTGATCGGGCAGCTTTCTCGTGTTCGGATTTTTGAGGATATACGTCCTTATATCGTCGTCCCATGCGTGCACCGAGATGTAGAGCGGACTGAGTTTGAGCCTTATAACTCTCTCGATTTCCTCTTCGGTGACGTTTGTCATCGTCACGTACGAACCGCACATAAAACTATACCTGTAATCGTCGTCCTTGACGTAAAGGCTGGGGCGCATGTTTTTGGGGAGTTGGTCGACAAAGCAGAAAATGCACTTGTTTTTGCACACGACGGGTTTCATATCGATTGCAAATTCAAGTCCGAGAGATTGCCCGTCTTTTTTGTGGACTTTTATCGTATGTTCTTTTCCGTCACGCAAAATATCCACCGAAAATTTCTTTTCGTTGTCGTAGTAGAGATAATCAAGCTCGTCAACCATTTTGTAGCCGCCGATACGCAGCACGTCGTCGCCGAGTTTAAATCCCTGTCTTTTTGCAATTTCGTTTAGTTTGGTTATCTTTGGCATATCTCGATTATAGTTTTTATCTCTCTTGCCGTCTGGCACAATTTCACTGCACCGGCGGTGCAATATCGCTGTTGCAAAACAACAATCTCACTGCGGAGCAGTCGCAATATCACGCACGCTTTGCGTGCATATCACTGTCCGTAGGACAATCTCAAACGGCGATGTATGCCGTGAGGAAGTTCGCGATATTTTCAAGCGAGCTGAGTTCAACCCATTTTTTGCCGTTTGCCGCAATCCTTTCTCCCGCGTCCGTTTGCAAGATTCTGTACAACAGCGCAACGATTTCAAGGTCGTTTTTTGCAACGAGGCAAAGCTCGTTTTGAGCAAGATAAGATATATCCGCCTGCTCGTGTTCGCTTGCTTTCACAACGATGGACGGCACTCCCAGTTTAAAGCACTTGTAAAGCGTTGCCGCATCGTACTGCGTGATTGCCGCGTCGCAAACGGGCATGCAGTCGTCAACCTGCTCGGGCGATTGCAAAAACACCACTTTAGTTTGAGGAGTTTTCACCGACATGGACGAAAGCGTTTCAAGCATATGAGCGTCCTTTACGTAAACTGCGAGATTTGCTATTTCGCCTTGGTCGAGCAAAAGCGAAAACACGTTTTCAAGTTGCTTTTTGTCTTGCACGTTGACGTACACGGTTTTGACTTTGGGAAGCCCCAATTCTTGCTTTTTGAGTATGATTTCTTCCCTTGTTTTAGGCGTGATTTCAAACGGAAACCCCATCACCAAAACGTCTTTTGATTTTATGCCTTGTCGCACCAAATCGGCTTTTACGTCCGCATTTTCGACGATAAACACATTGGTTGCGTCGTCATGCACTCTTTTGGGGAGAGTAAACGTTTGCAGCATATAGATGATTTGAGTATGGAATCTTGCCCTGCGCTTCGCCTCCACCGCACAGTGATGAGCGTACGGCGTAACGCACAAAATGTATTCGGGATGAAAACGTTTTATCATATTATTGATGCGATTGACGCGTTTTGAAAAACTTTTGAGTTTAAATATGTCGCGCAGCACGCCTTTGTCTTTCTTTTCAAGCAAATATTGATATTCGCTTCCGCTGTCCATAAGTTTGTCGAGCGCGGAAAGTTTGGTTGCCGAGCCGTACTTGTCGTCGCTCATCACAACCGCGTTATGCGTGCCGATTTTGCGGATAGCCTCCGCGATTTTTTGCGAAATGTTGTCGCTTTCGTCGCGTGAAGTGAGTATCAAAATTATGCGTTTTCTATACATTTTTGCGCCTTCTTTTTTTGCAAATTATACGTTGATTTTTTTGCTTTTTTTATGCGGTTAATCGCATTTTAGCGTATATTGTTTTGCGATTTTTTACGGTTTTTCTTGCGTTTTTATCGTGTTTTTTCCGTTTTTTTCGGCAAACTTTTGGCTTGTTTTCGCTCCGATTTTAAATCAGTCCTCGACGATAACGGGGATGATTATTGGGAATTGTCTGTCTTTGTAGAAGAGTTTTCTCACCGCTTTTTTGACCGCTCTTGCAATCTCGTTGACGTCGACTTTGTCGAAGTCCGCCCCGTTTATCGTGTCGATAGTGGCGTTCTTTATGGAATTTATCACGTCGTCGGTGAGGTTGAATCCTCTTGCAACGATGTCAACGTCGCCCACGACTTTGCCTTGATCGGTGTCGACCGCGCAAAGCACCACGAGCATACCGTATTCCGCAAGCGATTTTCTGTCGTTTACGAGCATTTTGCCGTTTTCAAGCACGACACCGTCAACGTACGCGTTGCCTGCCGTTACGTTTGAGTGTTGTCTTATCCCCTTGTGGTTTACGCCGTAGCACTCGCCGATATTCGGAATAACGATATTTTTTGACGGAACGCCGAGCGTTTTTGCAATCTCTGCATGCTTGTGTTGGTGGCGATATTCGCCGTGCACGGGCATAAAATACTCGGGTTGCACAAGGGTGAGCATAAGTTTGAGTTCTTCCTCGTATGCGTGTCCCGAAACGTGAATATCGTTCATTGCGTCGTAAATTACGTTTGCACCCTTTCTGAACAAGTCGTTGATGACGTCGTACACCGACTTTTCGTTGCCGGGAATGGGCGATGAGGAAAGCACCACGAGGTCTTGCGGCCCTATGTTGATCTTGTTGAACTCGCCTTTTGACAGCTTGTTGAGCGCGGAAAGCGGCTCGCCCTGCGATCCCGTTGCCAAAATGACCGTTTCGCTTGGCAAAAGTTTGCCCACGCTGTCCACGATTACGCCCTTTGGAACTTGCAATTCTCCGCAAGCGGACGCAACTTCCGCCATACCTTTCATACTTCTGCCGGCAAGCACCACTTTTCTGTGATACTTGTGAGCGAGAGTAAGCACTTGTTGTACGCGGTAGTTTGAGGATGCAAAGCAAGCAATGACGATTCTCTTGTCGAGGTTTGACGCAAAGATGTTTTCAAGCGTTTGACCGACCACTTTTTCGGATGTGGAACTGCCCTTTCTTTCAACGTTTGTGGACTCTCCCAGCATGAGCAAAACGCCCTTTGCTCCTATTTCCGCAATACGTCCTATATCCGTCTTTTTGCCGTCTATCGGGGTGTTGTCGATTTTGAAGTCGCCGGTGACGAACACCGTGCCGACTTGCGTTGTGATTGCAAGCGCGCACGCTCCCGCCATGGAGTGACACACTTTGATAAATTCGACTTTAAACCCGCCCAACGTGACGGTATCGCCTGCCGAAACTACGACGAGATTGCACTTTTTGCCGTTTTTGTCCAGCTTCCTTTTGAGCAATCCGATAGTGAGCGCAGTGCCGTAAATAGGCACGTCTTTGAGGTCGTCCGCATAGTACGGAATCGCGCCGATGTGATCCTCGTGTCCGTGAGTGAGCACGATGCCGCGAAGTTTGGATATATTCTCTTTTACGTAAGTTATGTCGGGGATGATTGCATCGATACCGGGGGCTTCCTCGCTCGTTGCGAAGGACACGCCGCAATCGACGATAATCATATCGTCGCCGCATTCGATTGCCGTCATATTTTTGCCCACCTCGCCGACACCGCCGAGGAAGGTCACCTTTACTGTTTTTGTATTTTTTTTCATGAATTCTATTTCTCCGAATAAATGCATATTTTTCTAATATAGTATATTACACCAAAACGCGCGCATTAGCAAGAGTTTCGCCCAAAAGCGTCAAAAACCGCTGCCTCGAGCGAAAAAAAATCTTTACAAACTGCGGTTTTGCCTTTACGATTATAGTATAATAATCGTCGAAAAACGATGCGATTATGACATATAAGAAGGAGAATTTTATGAGAGTTTACAATTTCTCGGCAGGCCCCAGCATGCTTCCTCTCGAAGTCATAGAAGAGGCCGGCAGAAACATCGCCGACTACAACGGCTCAGGCATGAGCGTAATGGAAATGAGCCACCGCTCCAAGTGGTACGACCAAATCAACACCGAAGCACTCGACCTTATCAGAGAACTTATGCATTTGCCCGACGATTATCACGTCATCATGGTGCAAGGCGGCGCGTCCACGCAGTTCGAGGCAATCCCCCTCAACCTGTTGAAAACGGGAAAAGCTGACTATATAGTTACGGGCAACTTCGCAAAAAAAGCATACAAAGAAGCGCAAAAATACGGTGATATTCGCCTTGTCGCGTCAAGCGAAGACAAGAAGTTTACCTATATTCCCAAAACCACGCGCGACGATTTCAGAAAGGACGCAAGCTACGTGCATATCACCGAAAACAACACCATTTTCGGCTTGAAATACAACACTCTTCCCGACACGGGGGATATTCCTTTGGTTGCGGACTTGTCCTCTTGCATCATGAGTGAGGAAATCGATCCTAAAAAATATTCCATGATTTACGCAGGCGCACAAAAGAACCTTGCTCCCGCAGGCGTTACGCTCGTCATCGTGAAGGAAGATATGCTCGGCGGCGAACTTCCCATTTGCCCCACAATGCTCAAATATCGCACGCAAATCGACGCGAACAGTCTTTACAACACTCCGCCCTGCTGGTCGATTTATATGATGATGCTCAATCTTCGCCACCTCAAAAAACTCGGCGGCGTAAAGGTTATGGAGCAAATCAACAGAGAAAAGGCAAAAATGCTTTACGATTTCATAGACGAGAGCGATTTCTACAACAACTTCGTTGAAAAAGAAAACCGTTCGCTCATGAACGTGCCCTTCGTGTCCCCCAGCGACGAACTCAACGCAAAGTTTGTCAAAGAAGCCGAGCAAGCAGGGCTTGTCAGCCTCAAAGGGCACAAACTCGTCGGCGGCATGAGAGCGTCCATTTACAACGCTATGCCCGTCGAAGGCGTGAAAGCACTTATCGATTTCATGAAGAAATTCGAACTCGAAAACAAATAACCCGATAATCAAAAAGGCGAAAGCGTTTTGCAAGCTTTCGCTTTTTTGCAAGCGACAAGCATAATGCCGTGTCGTTTAGAAACGCAGGAGAAAATATGGATATTTTAAAACTCAATTCGATCTCTAAACTTGCAAACCCGGTGCTGGAAGGATACAATCTCACCGACAACTCGCAAAATCCCGTCGGCTTACTCGTGCGCTCTTTCAAAATGGACGAATACGAAGTGCCGTCCTCTTTGTTGGCGGTTGCAAGAGCAGGCGCAGGCGTAAACAATATTCCGCATGCCGAATACGCTAAAAAAGGAATTTGCGTTTTCAACACCCCCGGCGCAAACGCAAACGCAGTCAAAGAACTCGTGATTGCCGCGCTCATCATCGGCGCAAGAAATATCAACGAAGCGATAAACTGGGCAAGCACTCTCAAAGGCGACGACGTCGCAAAACAAGTTGAAAAAGGCAAAGGTCAATTTGCAGGCAATGAAATCGCAGGAAAAACGTTATGCGTTTTGGGACTGGGCGCAATCGGCAGAAAAGTTGCGAGCTCAGCTCACGCACTCGGTATGAATATCGCGGGTTACGATCCGTTTATATCCGAAGCGGCAAAAGCGGAAATACCCTTCGTTACGATTTTCGACACAATGCAAGCGGCGTGGTCGGATGCCGACTTTGTGACGCTTCACATGCCCATGACTCCCGAAACCAAAGGACTTGTCAACGCAAGCAGCATATCGACGATGAAAGACGGCGTGATAATCATAAACGCAGCGCGAGGCGAACTTTGCGAAGTAACCGCAATAAAAGATGCGCTCGAAAACAAAAAAATACGAAAATACGTCGTCGATTTTCCAAACGAAGAATGTATCGGAGTTGACGGCATCGTTGCAATTCCGCATCTTGGAGCATCGACGGAAGAAGCGGAAGACAACTGTGCGGTTATGGCTGCAACGGAACTTAAAGACTATATCGAAAACGGCAATATCGTAAACTCCGTCAACTTGCCTTGCGTAAAAGCGCAAAAGAGCGCATCGCATCGCTACACGGTCGTTTCTATTGACAACGGCAAAAACAGATTCGGCGGAATAAGCGCAACGAGAAACGGATTGCGCTACACCATAATCGACACCGAAGACGAGCTTACAATCGACGGCGAGGACATCATCAAGGCAAGAAAAGTCTATTGACAAAATCAAAACTTAAAACCGGGCAGGTCAAACCTGTCCGTTTTTTTATTCCGTTATATAGCCTTTATCGACTTGTATCACGCAAGCAACCGTCATTTTCTCTTTGTTCATATAGCACGATATGTGTTTTGTTTTGACATATTACAACACTTTTCGTGCTTTTACATCTTTTGGAAACACTTATTTTTGCGTGTTTTGGCGTTTTATCGTCCGTTTTGTCGGATTTTGTAATACTTATCGTGTTTTAATACAATTCTACAACTTTTGCGATTTTTCGCAAAGTGTTGCGCATACCCTCTGAAAATTTTGCGTTTTTGAGTTGTATCTCGCAAGGCTTTTCCTTGATGATTGCGTTTAACAAATCATACTCTTTGTCATCGAACAATCTCACAAGTTCAACCTTGCGCCTTTTGGTGACGTTGTCGATTGCCTGTCCGTCCGTCGCAATCAAATTTTTGCCACCGTCGCTTCCTGAAATAAATCCTGCAACGTCGAAAACGTCCCTATCGTCCCGACTTCCTTCGAGCAGTCTTGCCGCAACGTCGCAAATCTCGCCCCACGCGTCTTTTAGCGGACGCATTCTGAAATTGAAAAGTCCGTCAACGTTGTAATCCATTGATTGCGACAACGTTTTTGCAACGACGTTTTCTTCAAAGTCCGAGTCGAAGTGTAACATAGAGCTTAAAAGCGCGCACTTTGCGTAAGTCAACGGATAAATCGGCAACCTTTCAAGAAAAAACCTAAGCTTCATAAACGACAAAAACACCACCGAAAGCATATCGTATATTTCGTTTTCGATTTTTTGCGCAACGTCGCAATTTGATGCAAGATATAACCACAATCTCGTATTGCTTTCTTCGCTTGCATAGGACAAATCTTTTGCGTTTCGGAGTTTTTGAAGTATATATTCGATTTCTTTGTCGTATTCTTTGCCGATACTTATCACGTTTGACCACATACAAATATTGTATGCAGGCGCGATATAAAAATTAGTGGAATATTTTGTGCGATTTGCAAAACGGCAAAAGAAAAGACGCGCATTTTTTGCGCGTCGTTTAAATCGTGTTTTGTTTTTATTTGACTTTGATAACTTTGCAGTTGCCGTTTCTCGTGTCAACTTCGATTTTGATTTCAAAGTCGTAGGCTTCGAGTTCGACGATCCAGCTGTAATAGCTGTTTTTTATGTCGCTGCCGCTGTAATTGAATTCTCTGTCCATATCGTCGACGACAAAATCGTCTTTGCTCGTCACTCCTAATATCGACGGCAAACTTCTGTCCGTCACAAACTCGTACGCTTTGTCTTTGGCAAGCTCGGCACATTCCACTTTTGAAAACGCAACGGATTTTTTCGCATAGGACGCCGCGGAGCCGAACACGCCACCCAAAATTGCGGCAATCGCCATAAGCACGCCTATGAGCGAACATACGGGAATAACGACGTATTGCCACTTAAACTTTTTCTTTGCTTTTTTTACTTCCTCGGCATCCGCTTCTTTGACGGGAGAATCCTCTCTTACGGATTCGCTGTTCAAAAATTCGTTTGCCTTTTCAAGCTGCTGTTTTACGTATTGTTTTTCTTCTTCGGTTGCGACACCGTTTTTGCAGTGTTCGAACGCCTCGTCGAAATTCATAAAGTTGCCTCCAAAAGTTCTTTGAGCTTCAATCTTGCCCTGTAAAGCTGTATCTTGACGTTGTCCGTCGACTGACCGACTATCGACGCTATTTCTTTGACCGACATCGAGTCGAAATAATATAGTCTTACGACCTCTTGATAGTCGTCTTTCAACAGAGAAATCGCCTTGTACAGCGCGCGATATTCTTCTTTTTGAATGACGTCGTCCACAAGCGAGTCGCAAGACGGCATATCGGCGGAAATGGATTCCAACCTCTTTTTTTTCCTCAACGTGTCGAAATAATAGTTTCTGCACACCTTGAAAAGCCAAAATTTAAATCCGTCTTTTTCCTCGTTTATGGAGCGTATCGCCCTCATATACGCCTCTTGCACGACGTCCTCGGCAAGCGCGCGATTGCGGCAAAAGGAATACACGTACAAAAGAGCCTCGTTGTAGTATCTCTTAAACAAGTTTTCCCATGCCGTGCTTTTCATTTGCTCCTCACTATATAAACGCGCTTTGCGCGATTCGGTTACGCTTTGTGCTCGATTTTGTTCTTGAAACCCATTTTACATCGTTTACAAAGATTTTTCAACATTAACGATATATCGCAATCGGTCTAGTCCACAACTCCGGTACGCAAATAGTCTTTCGGCGTCATTCCGAACTTCTTTTTGAAACTTTGGATATAATGCGTTTGCGAGCAAAAGCCCAGATAATATCCGATTTCGCCGTATTCCACGCCGCTTGCAAGCAATGATTTGGACGCTTCGAGCTTTTGCGACAACACGTATTCGTGCAAACTTTCGCCGACGTATTTCTTGAAAGACGCAGACAGATAATCCGCACTCACTCCGCACTCATCGGCAACGTCGCAGCACTTCAATCTCTCGTGCAAATGCGCACTGACGTACTTCATCGCTTTGCGCACGAACGGCGGATATTCCAGCCTTTGACGATGATTTTTTACAAGCACGGTAAGATCCGTCGCCTTTGCAACCAAAAATTTTATTATTTCTTCGGGCTTATCCGTTTTGTCAACGTATTGAATGTAGGAGTCGGAGAGGTTGTACGCCTCGCTTTCCATAAGCCCGCCCTCTACGGCATACCTCGTGGCAAGAGTTATGCAGCTCACCGCAAGATATTTGACTTGGCGCAAATTGTCGTCGCTCATTCGCCCCACAACCAACGCATCTCTAACAAAATTCTCCATATTGCTTTCAAGCCCTTGCAGATCCCCGTTTTTTATACAAGTATAAAACGCAACCTCGCGGCTGTAAGGAGTGTGCGCAATTCCGCTTTCGCGCTGTTCGAACCGAGGATTTTGAACGCCTTTTGGCAAAAAGCGCACGTTGAGTTGTGTGTCTTTTTCGTTTGTCATATCAAAATTATATCATACTTTTTGTATTTTACAACGGATTTTTGATATTTTGTTCGCTTTTATGATATAAATACACTTGCAAATCTAATAAAATGATATCGTCCGGAGGTGGATTATGAGAAAGGAAAAACTCGAATGGAAACGCATGGTCGAAGGTAAACTTTACAATGCCACGAGCAAGGATATTTTTTGGCAACACGCAAGGGGCTTGTGGCTCACGCAAAAACTCAACAAGTGCTCCGTTCTCAATCAACCTCGACAAAAACGACTTTTCAACAAGCTCATTCCATCTTCAAAGGGCAAATCCGTGTGGGCTTTTACGCCTTTTTATTGCGAATACGGCGTGAATATTAACGTTGGAAACGGTGTGTTTTTCAATTACGGTTGCACCCTTCTCGATATATCTCCCATCACTTTGGAGGACGGAGTCTGGCTGGGTGCAAACGTCACGATCGCAACGCCGTGTCATCCGCTTTTGGCACACGAGAGGATCAACACGCAATACCCCGACGGTTTTCACGACCTGGAATATTCCAAACCCGTAACCATAAAAAAGAACGCTTGGATTGCGTCGAACGTCACGATTTGCGGCGGAGTCACGATAGGCGAAAACACGGTTGTGGGCGCAGGCAGCGTCGTAACGCGCGACTTGCCGGCAAATTGCATTGCGGTCGGCTCGCCTGCAAGAGTTCTACGCTATCTTGACGAAAAGGACAAAATCGACGTTTGGAACACGTATATAAACGACGAATTGCCGCTTTCGGTGAGAGAGAAAGAAAAACTTGCAAAATAACGAGCAAAATACAAATCCGTCTTGCAACAGGAAGAAACAAATTGTATAATGAATTATACTTATCAACACTTTAAGTATATAAATAAAATAAGAAAACATTGTTTTCGGAGGAAAATATGAACGAAAAAGATTACAAGGAGATTTTGGCAAAGCTCACGCTGGATGAAAAAATCACCATGCTTTCGGGCTCTACCAACTGGCTCACTCAGCCCGTCAAACGCGACGATATCGACATCCCGGCAGTGCGTATGAGCGACGGTCCGAGCGGTCTTCGCCGTGAAAAAATCGGTGGCGGCGTCAACATCATGCAAACGCCTGAACCCGCAACGTGCTTCCCCGGCGCAGTCACAACGGCATCGAGCTGGGACGAAAAACTCGTTGAAGAAGTGGGACAAGCAATCGCTGTCGAAGCGCAATCTTTGGGCGTTTCAACCGTGCTCGGCCCCGGCGTCAACATCAAAAGAGGTCCGCTTTGCGGCAGAAACTTCGAGTATTTTTCGGAAGATCCCTTCCTTGCGGGGCGCATGGGCGGCGCATGGGTGCACGGCGTGCAAGAAAAGAACGTCGGTACGTCCTTGAAGCACTATCTTGCAAACAACCAAGAATACATAAGAATGACCATCGATTCAATCGTGGACGAGCGTACTTTGCGTGAAATCTATATGCCGGCTTTCGAGCATATCGTCAAAGCAGAAAAACCAACCACGGTTATGTGCTCCTACAACCGCTTGAACGGCACGTATTTGAGCGACAACAAACGCTTCCTCAACGACGTCTTGCGCGACGAATGGGGATATGACGGAATCGTAGTCAGCGACTGGGGCGCAGTGAACGATCGCGCCGAAGGCGTCAAAGCGGGTATGGATCTCGAAATGCCCGGCAGCAAGGGTTGCGGACTCAACGGTGACACCGTATATAAAGCACTAGAAGCAGGCACTCTCACCGAAGAAGATATCGACAAAGACGTGCTTCGTCTCATCAGATTTGCATACGAAAACACCGTGCGCGAAGTCGAAGGCGTCACGTTTGACGTCGAAAAGCACAACGACATCGCTCGCAGAGCGGCAGAAGGCGGCGCGGTTCTTCTCAAAAACGACGGTATTTTGCCTTTGAATAAAAAACAAAGTATCGCCGTCGTCGGCAGACTCGCAAAACAAATCCGCTATCAAGGCGGTGGTTCGAGCCACATTCTTCCCACAAAACTTACATCCTTCACCGACGCGCTCGACAAAGTCGGACAAGAATATACCTACTCCGACGGCTACGTTCTCAAAGGCGAAGGCTACAAAAAGAGCTTGATTAAAAAAGCGGTCAAAGCGGCAAAAGGCAAAGATGTCGTGCTTCTCTTCGTCGGACTTACCGATGCGTTTGAATCTGAAGGCTACGATCGTCATCACATCAAGATGCCATCCTCTCACGTCACTCTCATCAACGAAATTTTGAAAGTCAACAAAAACGTCGTCGTGGTGCTTTCTTGCGGCTCTCCCGTCGAAATCGGCGAGTGGGACAAGGACGTAAAAGGCATACTCAACCTCTATCTCGGCGGCCAAGCAGGCGGCGAAGCGGCGTACAATCTTATCTACGGCAAAGTCAATCCCTCGGGCAAACTTGCAGAAACCTTCCCCGTCCACGAGGACGATTATCTCGGCTCGAAATACTTCCGTATGGGACCGAGAACGGTTGAATATCGCGAAGGCGTTTACGTCGGATACCGCTATTACGACAGCGCGAACAAGCGCGTCAAATATCCGTTCGGCTACGGACTTTCCTACACTAGCTTCGAATATTCCAATCTCCGTTTGAGCGCAAACGCAATCAACGAAGGAGATCCGTTCACCGTCACTTTCACCGTCAAGAACGTCGGCAAAGTCGCAGGTGCGGAAATCGCTCAACTCTACGTTTCTGACGTTGAAAGCACCCTCTATCGCCCTGCAAAAGAACTCAAAGGTTTCAAAAAAGTTTTCTTACAACCGGGCGAAGAAAAAGACGTTGAAATCAGCCTCGATTCAAGAGCGTTTGCATACTACAACGTTGCCATCAACGACTGGCACGTCGAAAGCGGCGACTTCAAGATTCTGGTTGGCGCATCCTCTCGCGACATCAAACTCGAAGGCATCGTAAACGTTGCGTCAAAGAACCCCGACGCGCCTATCCCCGACTACAAAGCGGTCGCTCCTTGCTACTATGACATCGCAAACGCAACCGAAATCCCCGTCGAACAATTCGAGGCTCTTTACGGCGCAAAGATGATTGAAAACAAACCCTTTGCCAAGGGCGAATTGCAAGCGTGCAACACTATCGGTCAATGCAACGTGTCACCTTTCGGTAGATTTATGTACAGATTGTGCGTGGGCGTAATCAACCTCGTCGCGCTCTCATCCGAAAACCCCGAAATGCTCACAAACTCCGTCAAAGACATGCCCTACCGCACGATTGCAGCGTGGTCGATGGGCATCATCTCCAAACGCTCGCTCGACGGACTCGTGGATATGCTCAACGGCAGAAAAGGCGGTTTCCGCAGATTCCTCAAAGGCTTCGGCAAGGAAAAAGCAAAGAAGAAATAATCAATTCGATTTAACAGCGCAAAGCGCACAACAAACGGATAAAGCAGGCAAAACGCCTGCTTTATCTATGTTTTATTTTATCAGCTCATACTTAAAGAGCAATGGTATAATGTCCGTTTCATAATAGCTTTTGACTGCTGTATCAAGGGTTTTAATAACCGTGTTCAAATTAGGATTTTTGTATCTTAAAATAGGTTCTCCTTTTCGGTTTTTTTGACCCGTTTCGACTTTAATGTTTACTTCTTCTAATATTTGCCACGTCCCCAACTTACAGAATGATTTATCTTTTATAATTTTTTTATACTCATCAGTTCTTTTTGTTTCAAACATTACATCATTCCAATACTTCAACAATATTTGTTCTGTTTCAGACAAGATGTATCCTTCTTCAATAAATCTGTGCAATGATACGGAAGCCAATGTATCATTTCCGTCAAAACACAATTCATTCCGATAAAACCTATTATCGCTACCTATTAAGGATTTACATTTGTTTTTTGGAGTCAGTGCAGTATATATTAAACACCGTTTTAAGAATTCTTTATCTATTATATAACCGCCTTGTCCGTCATATGATTTTGAATAAACATCTGCTTTATACCACTTGTCATATGGAAATGTTGCGGCTACAAATAATGGCAGTTTTTCCAAATAATTATCTTTGCGCAAATAAAAACCATGTGCTTTATATAATCCACATCTTGTAAGTGCAACATCTTTCCTGTCAATTTGAAAATTACTCGCCATTAAATAGCCTATGATGTTGTCATTATATGTTGGCTTTATATACTTTTTTCGTCCATTATCCGAGAATTCACCTCCGTTTCTTTCGCAGATTATTCCCTGTTCATCATTTCTAAAGGTTCTTTTGTCATACGCTTCAGAAAGATTATGATATGCTTTTTTTATTGTTATATCATCGCTCGCACGATTCACCTTATCTTCTATAATACTATATGGAGTTAAAGATATGCTTTGAGTTTCAAAGTCATCAACATTACTCCAAAACATACATCCGACAGCCGAATGTTGAGATGCATGAAATTCTTGTCTGTTACAAAGAAAACCACCACAAAACTTTTTGTTGACTAGATTTTGATTTCTCCAATACTTAGTCGGTGAATACAATATATAACTATCACAGGGCTTGTTTAAATAATATTTAAATCCGCTCCAAATAAAAAGATTTGAAAGGTCATTTAATACAACGCCTTTGTATTCTTCTTTCATTTTGTCTATAACAAAACTATGTTTCCATGCATTTTCTTTTTTTCCTGTATTTTGTGTTCCTCCACTTCCCGATTCGCTAAACGGTGGATTTTCCATAAGTATAACAGCACAATTTTCATCATTAACTTTTTCGCGAATATAGTCATTTGCAATTCCCTGTTCATTAAACTCGGCTGGTATAATATCGTATGCTAGTGCATCAATATTTGGAATAACAACAAGGCATTTATCTCCGTATTTGTAATTCAAAATGACATATTCATTAAATTCTATCGTAGAAAGAACACAATGCTCTAATATCTCGCTAGGTAGGCCTTCTTCTAAATTGCCTGTTCCCGCACAGCGATCTATAATTACATAGTCCATGCCTTTTGGAATAGCACTAATTGCCTGAAACAACAATTTATGCATTTCATCAACATATGCTTTTGGAGTATAATAGGCTCCTTGTTCGCGTTGCAATAATCCTGGATTCAAACAATCCATAATATCCTCGAATTCAAGGTTGTCATCTTTATCATATGGATATACTCTATCTTTTAAAACATTGGGCTTGCGTATTTCCGCATCTTTCCCTTTCACAAAACTATCCTTATTTGGCATTATTTTATAATACTGTTGAGAAAGACCAATTATATTAAACTTATCAATATGATATTTAACATAATTATCGCTATTCACATATTTAAGAAGCTCCATCAGCCCATCGCTCGTAGAATAATCGATTGCAACGTGTTTTGCCATTGTGGAAAAATCATCATTACCTTTACTTGCTGCACCAAAATATACTTTTTCAATATCAGAAAGTAAATCTGCTGATTGAAATATATAAACTATTTCTCTATTTAAGTCATTCAATATAATGTTAGCAGGCAATTTTTCACCCCTGATTCGAATGCGCGAAGCGTATTTTATGGCCTGAAACAAAACTTTATTAATATTATCGATGTTTAATTTGTTTTCATACAAATTGCCTCTTTCTACACCATCTGTATTGTGAGAGAGGTCTGGATTTATTCCAATGCGGCTATAAAACTCTCTTTGACCATCAATTTCTGCTAAATAAGATTTCATTTATCTACCCTCATTCGTAAATAAAATAAATTGTATCGCATTTGCGTTAATATGTCAATTTATTTACGTTGTATATAAAGCGCATATGCGTAGTAAAATATAAATAGGTAAAGCTTTATGGACGTTATTGGAAAAATAGAAAAGCTAAAAAATGAACGTGGTTGGACTGATTATGAACTTGCGCAACAAGCAATGATAACCCAGTCCACCATTGCGTCTATGAAACTGAGGAACTCTCCACCAAAACTCGATACTTTGCAATCTATTTGTGCGGCATTTGGGATTACGCTTTCGCAGTTTTTCTTAGAAGACGAAAAGGTAGAATACTTAAATAAAACCGAAAAAGAATTGATACGCTGTTTTCGCGCACTTCCTTATAAAAAACAACAGTCATTGATTGATCTTTTAACAGATTAATATGATATAAAGAAATGGGCAGACAAAAATGTCTGCCCATTTCTTTTTGGAAAATTAATGTTATTTTAAAACTGTTATTTCTCGTTTCTGTGCAACACTTCGTACGCCATTTTGGGATTGTCCGTCATGATGCAATCCGCACCGTTGGCTTGTAGCTTTGCAACATCGTCGGGATCGTTGATCGTCCAGTATTGCACCGCAATGCCGAGGCTATGCGCAAAGTCGATGAACTCCTTTGTGGACAAATCGAAAAACCCGTTGAATCCCATCGGGATTTGCAACACCTTGAAGTTGAATTTTGCCTTTGTGTTGCCGTAAAGGAAGGCATAGTAAAAATCAAGCACTTCGGTGATGCCTGCCGAGCGGACGATTTCTTTTTCAAACGCGCCGTTGGCGTTGCACTCGTCAACGTACTTGCTGATTTCGCCTTGGAACGTGCCGAACACCGTTCTGTCGATGATGTCGTACTCGTCCATCATACGATAGAGCTTGTTCATTGCGCGCTTGCCCGGCTCGCCACCGTCCTTGATTTCGATGACGTACTTCATAGACTTGTCGGGGCGAGCGACCTTTTCGACATATTCAAGCACCTCTCTGAGCGTGGCAATGCGCACGTCTTCAAGCTCGGCGTCCGACTTGTCGCGGTATTTATACTCGCCCTCCACAGTCTTGAAGTTGTGACCGAAATTGTAGGTTTTAAGCTCCGCAAGCGTCTTGTCGCAAATTTTGCCCGAGCCGTTTGAGGTGCGGTCGATCTCGTGGTCATGCATAAGCACAAGCTCGTCGTCCTTTGTCAGATGCAGGTCAAATTCAAGAATATCGACTTTGTAGTTTTCGCGCTCCGCTTCTTCCATACATTGTTTGAACGCCGCCATAGTTTCCTCGGGTTCAAGCACGCCGCCTGCGCGGTGAGCGGACAAATACAAACCGCTTTCGGTGTGGAAAGCGATGTACTTGTTATCCCCCGCATAATTCGTCACACGCGCGACTCTTGCACATCCGCCCGTGAGCGGCAAAATCACGACATTAAGTACAAACACAAACAACAATGTACCCACAATCGACCATACGATTGCGTTTTTGACTGTTTTCTTGTGCTTTTTGATTTGCTCTTTTACTTCCGGTGATTCCGCAAGCAAAACCTCGACGCCGTTTACGTCGCTTTTGAAAAAACGATTGGATTTGATTCTCATTTTTCACCTTATCGTAATGATTATAATTTAGTATTATATCACACGTTTTCCGTCTCGTAAATACCTCTACGACAATTTTTTAGACATATGTATGCTTGCGCATACATCAATATCGGTATTCTCATTTCAACATATGTGCATATGCACACAAACGGACGCAGGAATATGCTCTTTTTTCCAATATTCTCAAACGATTTTAGCCGATGACGGCAAGCAAAGGAAGAAGAAAGCGCATCGCATTTTCGGATGCCATGCGCAGCCGACAAGCGCTCCGCACGCTTTGGCACAATGCGTGCATTTCATATCGTAGATATGAAAAATCCGTGAATGTCACCGTTTTTCTTTTTTTGAGCTGATGACGGCAAGCATAGGCAGAAAAAAGCGCATTGCATTTTTGGATGCCGTGCGCAGCCGACGAGCGCTCCGCACGCTTTGGCACAATGCGTGCATTTCATATCGCAGATATGAAAAAATCCGTGAACGAATTTCGTTCACGGATTTGGAGCTGATGACCAGACTTGAACTGGTGACCTCATCCTTACCAACTGCCCTTGATGCACAAAAATGCTACTAAATAGTGGCGAAAATACAAAAATAAATTTCAATCCTACACACATTCGCTCTCGTGTGCATCAAGAAAAAGGGGCAGTTTTGCCGAAAGAAAAAAGGACACAAAAAGATGCTTTTTTTATAATCTGTCGCCAAGGCTTGACGGCGCGTATCTGAATGCGAGGACGAATACTGTTTTTTCGTCATCGTTGATTGAATAAACGCCGACATAATTGTTTATGAGAAATTTGCGATATTTTCCGCTCAGTTCGTCCCAAGATACTTTCGGTTTTGAGAGGGGGTAGTCACCGATTATCGTTAATTCGTCACGTATCTTGCCGAGCAGATTGCTCGCAGCCTGTGGCGATTGCAACTTTTCGGCGATATAAGACAACGTTTCAGAGATTTGCTCAAGTGCGTGCGGCGTGATTTTAACTGCGAACCTCATATTTTGCCCCCAAATCTTTGAATGCATCCTCAAAAGATACCGCTTTGCCTTTTCCGATTTCTGTTTCGGATTGTTTAATGTCTGCCATTATCAACGATTTGAAACGTTCCTCGGCTTTCTGCGACGTTGTTGCCGCTATCGGGAACGGAATCGCTTGCTCTTTTACAGCTGTGCGAAGAAAAAGATTGATAGCGGTTGTCATATCGAGTCCGAGTTCCGAGAAAAGTGCCTTTGCGGAATCTCTGACTTCTGTTTCCATTTTAATGTTTACGCTTGTTTTCATAGTAACACCTCGCTTTTCTATAAAATAGCACAATATGCGCCTATTGTCAATACATTGGATATATTATGCGCTTTTTAAGAAAAAAGAACCAAAAAAGAACTGACGCGCCTACGGCTTGTCTTGCGACGAGAGATAGCATAGGTGACGTTACACCTATACTACTCTCGACGCTTCTGCTGAGTGTCGCAGGCTTCCCTCAGGAACGCTTTGGGATGTTTTTTCTTGTTTTTCGTTCGGTCTGAGTTTTGTATGAATGCTTTTCGACGTGTATTCGAGTTCGGTTTGGCATCCGATTGAGCGTGATAAGCCCCGGCAAAATCAATTTGTCGGAGCATTTCAAAACTTCTGAGTCCGTATAAGTATATCCTGACGTCGTCGTTCTTATCCTCTGTCTTTTGTCACACACATCCCCGGTGACGACAGCGGAAGCCCACAGAATGTGTCCACCAAACCGTTTACAGCCGTTCTCGCTATCGAGGCAGTTTTTTGCGACAGTCAGCCCCAATGACTTACCCGGCTGTAACGCGCCGTGGGTGCTTGCAAGCGCGATTATGTACTTAATATGTTCGGATGCCTTGTCATCCTGCTGTGACGTCACATCTTGCCGTCACGGTTGTTCGAGCGTAAAATTCCCCCTTACCCCCACAGATTGAGGGTATAAAGGTTAGATTTTTTAGAGTGGTTATCTAAACGGCGTATTGCGCCGGAATTCTCAATGTTGTGTTGAATAGTTGACAAATCTTTCGGAAACGCGTAAAATAAAGACATTCTCGAAAGAGATGTTACCGCGATGCGGTATTAATGTATCAAAGTCCCTAACTTTGGTAGTCGGCAAGAGTTCTTACTCTTGCCTTTTATCTTTCTTGCGCTTTTTCATCTCGACAACATTTTTGTAACTGTCCGGATGCTTAATTGATTCTTTTAGCAACTTTTCCGCGGCTTCCGGCGTTATGTCTTTTCCGGGCGGATTCTCGACGTACTTTTTCCCTTTTTTTATGGGCTGTCCCTCGTCGTCGATAGTATAAACATAAGGACGAGTTCGAGATTTGCCGTCATAATCAGGAATTACTTTTCCCTTCTCGGAAGTTGTAGATTTTATGACTGCTAACTCATCGAGTTCATTTGTTTCAACGGCAAAAACGCGCCTATAAAATGACTTTTCATCTGCACCTTCTTTGGCGATACCGCCTTCGATATACTCATCGCGCGTCTGAAAACTTCTTCCAATCGGTATTTTTTCAGAACGGTTAGTTGCCCAACGTTCGAGCAAAGCATCCTTTCGGCTCTTGGGTTTGGTCGATGTTTCTTCGACAACGACATTTGTGCTTGTCTTATTCGATTTTTGTTTTGATTCTTCCTTTACTTTCTTTGGCGCAGCCGTTGCCCTCGATGACTTTGAGGTCGATTGCTTTTTCATTTTCTTCTTTTTCCCGAAAAGTCCCACAGGTTTGCTCCTTGAATATTTGTTGCATTTTTATACAGTTTCTCGTATGTTTTTCGGCGGATTATTCCGCACGTTTTCGTCCGTTGTTTGCTCTCAGCTCGATTTACGAGGTCTGAACGCTCCGGCACGATCGAGATTTTGCAACTTTACGGCGAAACCTATTGCGTCGCGTTGGCTCGAATACACGTATTCCTCAAACTTGCCGGAATAGATCGCCCGGATGACGTATCGATTTTTGGATTGTTGGCAGAAATGGAACGCAATCCCCGGCGAATTGTAGCCGAACGCGATGCCGTCGGAACAAAACGTGACGTATCGGCTTGCGTCCGCCGTCCTGAACGGCGCGGTGAGGGTTGTGAAGTATTTGTTGTCTGCCATTTTCAATCCCATTTTTACGGCGGTGAAACAAGTTTCCCCGCCTCTTTGATAGTGAATTGAAATTCCCTATCAGTACGGTCGAATTTGATTTTGCTTCTTCTTTTTCAAATTCGCCCTATTAGCAAGCCGAATGATTGCAAGCAATTCATTTCGGCTTGATTGCTTTCCGTTCTTTTGCAACAAAACGGAACTGCTGTAGCACGTTGCCGAGGGATGCGTCCCTCACACCGACAGAACGTCGTTTCATTGCTTTTCTTGTGCGCTGCCGTCGTAGTTGAGTGCGTTCTGACGGCAGTACGTTTCAACGCCTTCCGGACTCAGCACGTTTTCCGGATGCTTCTCGACAGAGAATTGTTTTATTCCTCGATACCAATACGGCTTGCCGCTTTGCGAGTTGTATTGCGAGTAGATATTGCCCTCGTATATGAGTTTGCATTTCCGGGCGTTCTTCTCGCGGACCTCGATGCCCATTTCGCCCAAAGAGGCGGCATTCTCGGCTTGTTGGTGCTTTACCCAAATAAACTCCCATTCGGTGCGCAACAAGGTCTTTTTTCGGCTGAAACGATGTTTTTTGCCGTATACGTCCTTTTTGCTTAAGATGTAGATGACGTCGGTTGTGAGCTTGCGAACAGCTGCGTCCACCTTGCCGAAGTTTTGTGCGTCTCCAAGAAACACGAGGTCGTGATGTCTGATGTACTTGAAACCGTCTATAATGTCCGCTTTCATAGATGCGTTTTTGTTCCACTCGCGGCAATCCATAAACGAATCTATCTCGTCACATCCGATGACGGTGAACGGCGGAAAGTATTGAACTTCCGGGCGACGTCCGGGCAATCCGAATTGCGATATATCCGTGTGATACGTCGGCTTGCCGTTCGGCAGAAACAGTTTCGAGCGCGTGCGATACGGACACGGTGGAAGTGTGAGTTTGTATCCGATGTCATTGAGTTTGTCGATTTCGACTTTTGCCATTTGAAGTCGCTGCACACCGTGATACTTTGAATCAATCGAGATGAGCGCATTCATAAACGACGTTTTACCAACGCCCTGAGGTCCGACGATGATATACACGCCCGGCGGAATGGGTTTATCGATAAACTCGTCTGTCACCGTGTTGGTGCGCTCAATCGGCACTTCTCGAAAGTGCTTGCGCAATATTGCGTAACTCGCTATTAAGGCAACGATACCGCACGCGCCTGCTATGATAATGCCGTTGATACTCATCAGAATACCTGTCCGTTCGTATTGTTCTCGCTGTCTTTTTCAAGACGTGCGATGTATTTGTCTATGAAATCTGATATATACTCGAAACCGTACGTCCGATCGTCCGCTCTCGTTTTTGCGCAGTCGAATTTGTATTGCTTTTCGCGTTTCTCATAGTGCCAGTCGCGCACGGCAGAAAAAAATGCGGAAAGTCGTCCTCGTGGGCTGACGGTCTGTTCCGTTTGTTCTGTGCGATCGTCCTCGAGGGCTGATGCGTTCGATGCGTTCTCGATTGCCTCTTCACGGATATTTGCGGATCTTCGGCTGCCGACGTCGATTCCACAAGTTGCGCAAGGTTTTGATGCTGCAACAACTCACCGTCGAAATCGCTCTTTTGCGGATATGGTGAAAGTTCTTCCTCTTGTATTGCGCGTCCGCCTTTGCGCTCGATGCCGATCTGTTTGTGACATTCGAGCTGTATTTCGCGCAATATAACCATTACGTATGCGTCCATTTGCTTGCTCCTTTGGATATGTTTAGAGGCGCGCGCACGCTCACACGTGCGCGCTACCTATTGCAAATTAGAATGTAATGCTAGGGGTTACGCTGACGCTCGAAACAGACGAGATGATACGGAAATTGAAATCCGTGCTCAAATCACCGCATTTAACCACAATTGTAAAATACGGCGTGACACCGGCAGAACCGGCAGAGTTTGCCACATATGATTTGAATTTGCCATACATCATAGAACCAGACGGTCCGCCTTGCACACTTTGATAGTAACCTTCAACAGTTTTGTTGGGAGTGATAACAAGCTTGTTATTCTCAATCTTTGCACTGAAAATGCTATCCTTGATGCTTTCGAGTGTTATTTGAGATTCCGTGCCAATCCACGCTCCGCCTGCTGCGCTTGATCTATAATTTTGTATCGTGATTTTTCCTGATGCAGACGTTGTGAAGGTCAAATTGTTGTAATAGCTTTCACCGACATCGCCAAAAACGTTGGTCAAATCAATCGATAGACTTGCGCCGTTTGTCGGAACCATGTATTGAAATAGGTCATTGCCTGTGCCTGTTGAAAGACCGGTTTTATTGACAGACAAACTTGAAGGAATACCGTCAAAGGTGATCATGCTTGTTGCTTCGAATTTTCCTTCACGAGTAACAACTTTGACGTATGCGACAGATCCGCGGAAGGATTTTTTACAAGTAACGGTTGCGGTGAGTGCGCCGTCGGATGCCGGAGTGACAGTGATGTAATCGCTGATGTTTTCACTTGCTCTTGAATCACCGTCTGCCCATGCGATTGACCAGTCAACAGCTTTGTTAGGGGCATCTGCCGGAAGAACGGTTGCCGTCAACGTCTTGCTGACTGTGCCGTCCTCAGATGCAATTGTTGCGCCGGAAAGGATGCTGACTCTTGCAGTGTTTTCGATATTCTCACCGTTGTCGTCAGAGGGTTGTTCCGGTTGTTCGGGTTGCTCTTGTCCTTGATCTGCGTCTTGTTTTTTGAACCAGTCGTCAGTGTTTTTGCCATACACACCAAAGCCGACGCCCAAAACAACAGATGCGCACATCACAATCGCAAGCAGTACTGCAACGATCGCGCTGAGAGCTTTGTTGCGTTTTTGATAATCTTGTTTAGTTGCCATGTTTTCTCCTTCCTGCTTTTTGAGCAGTTTTTTTATTTGATTTGTTTTTGTGGGGTTTTGATTGCCGTTGCCGTTTCGGTTTGGACTGCCGTTTCGGTTTCGGCGGTGATTGAGATCGTTTCATCGATTGCATTGCAAAATACGGTGCGAGTTTAACAAGCAACGAAATGATGCAAATTGCAATCAGCACACAAACGATGACTATTGCGGAAATGATGAGTTCTTTCTTGTTGTCCTCGAACCAGTTCTTAATCTTTTGCCAAACGTCTTTGTAAAATTGTGCATTGTCATAAGGCTTGTTTGGTTCGATGTCGGCAACGGCGTTTATCGGGTTCGATGCAACCGCAAACGTGTGATAGACATCGTTTTTCCTGCATGTTATAGATGCAACGTTCATATTGAGATAAACGTTTTGTTGCGCAATATAGGCATAATCTTGCCCTAGATCCATATTCCCACGAGTAATAACACCTCTTGACGAATATTCCGATTGAGCAAAACGAAAAAGATAAACTGTTTCTTTTCCCTCGCCAGCTTTTACTTTCCCGATAATTTTTTCATAATCGTTTTCGCTGACATAGTACTTTTTGCAAAAATCACTTTTAGAAAGAGAACAGTCTTTTGTATCTATCGGCACTATCGCTTGAATATCCGAAAACTTCTCATAATTGTATTTGCCCTTATAAAGCGTGAACCAATCGAACGCTGTTGGTGTTCGCTTGTAGCTTTCAAGAGTGTATCCGTCCTCAGCGGTCATTGTGATAGGCACATAGTGTACTTTTCCGTTTTCATATACCTTGTAGCTTTTACCAAATATTTCGCTTTCTTCTCCTGTGGGCATAAAGCCTTGAAACATATCCATTGAAAGTTGCTCGCCTTTGTCGTTCACAAGTTCAGACTTACCAAAGCGATAACTCTTGTTGTAGTTGTAAATATATTCGAGCAAACGTTCGCCGGAAAGCGTAAAATCCTTTGCATAAGGAACGCTTCCGTCCGGTGTTTCGTACCCGGTGTAAAAAAGATAATAGACGATTTGCTGTTCAGTTGGCACTCTGCCTGCTGCATAAAGATTCCACGTCAAAGTAGGCTCTTTTCGTAAAATTATTTTGTCGAGAAATGTATCTGAATATGAAGGATCATAAAGTGAATAAGCAATGTCTTTATTGAGTTTGCAATCCACTTTGCCTTGATACTTTTCAGGGTTTGACGTCAATTCTTTGCCGACGTATTTCAAAACGGTATTGTAAACTTCTTTTGTTGACGTAACCAAAATCGGTGATGTCATCGCCGAATAATACGATGTCTCGATCTTCCAGATTCCGCCGTATTGTTCGATGAGTTCGTTCGAAAAAGAAAAGTAAACGCTGTCGAGCTGATCCTTTACGGTGTAATCGCTTTGTGCGCTTGAATTGCCTTCCGGACGGAAGAACGTATGATTGAGCTCGATGTCGAGAACGTCGATGCTGTATGCCTTTACGGTGTGCGTGTTGCTCGCTTTGTCCGCGCCGAAACCTTTCATATATCCTGCGCACTCATACGATTTGCCGATTGACGTTGTCGTTGCGGTGGTGTTGCCGTATGCGAAAAGCTCGACTGTTGCGACGTCGTATCTGCGCGCGCCAGCGTGCGTGATTGCGTATTGCTCCGCCAGCGCAAGCAGTTTGCCGTCACTGTCATCGATACGGAATTTGTAGAACAGCTTGTCGGACGTTGCGGAGCAGAATATCAAATTGACGCGTTGATAAGAGGATGCATTGTCTTTTTCGTCGAACGCAACCGCAACGTTTGCTTTGTTGGATGCGCTGGATCTAGAAAAATCTTTTTGTTGCGGATTATATATGTACAAGTAAAGCCCGAACTTCGAGTTCTCCGTGCCGTCATAGCCGTATTCGAGGAACGTGTAAATTTGCGTATCCTTCGATGCATCCGCCGGGTAGTCTGCAAAATCGAAACCGTCAGAACCTTCGAGGTCTTTTGCGACGTCGATTTTGTCAAAAACGTAATTGGGCGCAACGTCGCCGTCGACGGCATATGCAACCGCCGACGGAAGCGTCGCACTCATAAGGAGGATAAAAATGAGGGAGAGCCCGATAATAGACGAAAGAATTGTTTTTTTCATCAGAAGATAACCTCCGACGGATTTATTTTGATGATTAAGTCTGCACTCAATATGCCTTCGACGTCGAATTTCTTGCTGCTGCCGTTTTCGGCAGTGACGACGATCTCAAAGAACGTGCCGACGTAATTGCATCTAATGTCATCGACAACGTGACCGAAATACGCATTGCTTAATGCGGTGACGATATTCTTCGGCGCAGTGAACAAAAAATAACCGTCATCGATCTTCAAATCGAAAGCACGGTTATAGTCGCCGTCCGCCTGCGCGAACGCATGGAGTTTTCCGTCAAGCATAAAATCAAAGTCCGCACTCGCTTTGGGGCGCACGGTTACGTCGAAATCACCGCCGTTTACAACGTCGATGCGCACGGAGCTTTCTTCGCTTACGTCAACAGACTTGACGGAAACGCCGCCTTTCAGAACGTCGAATTTGCGCACCGTATTGTTCCCGTTGCCGGGAATGAAATCCCAGTTTTTGAATCCGTCAGACTTGACACCGAGAACGATCGCACCGGCAACGATTCCGAGCAAAAGCACAATAAGCATCACCAGTGCGAACACCTTGATGCCGTTGTTTTCTCTTCTCGATGTATTCTTTTTCGTTCTACGTTTTGCCATAGGGTGCCTCACTTCGATGCAAGATTTTTGATCCAGTCAAAAGCAAGATTCAGAACGGTGACGTAATCTTGCTTGGTTATAAGCGCAACAATGCCGATGCCTGCAAAAAACAGAATTGCCAGCGAAATTGCAACGCTCACGATGCCGGACAAAACTTTTCCGAAAATAGTGCTGATTTTCATATATACCTCATGGGGACAACCGCCGGGAGCGTTCGTCCCAAAGTGTGATTTATCCGTTCCCGGCGTGCCACTCATCCGAGTGGTGTGTTTATGCCGGCACCGCCTTTATCTTTTGTTTGCATCCTAAAAAACCATAAAGGAGTCAGACGATGCCGGCAGACAAACCGACTTGGTCGGGTTGTTTCAATATGATTCGACGATCTTCGACGGCAGAGTTGAAACTCTCGACGTTGAGGATCATCTGACGAGTCACCGAGCCGACGCTTTCCGTTCTTGTCCCGGTGAAATGCACGAGGTTGCGCGAAACGTCATCGATGACGCAAGCGTAACCTTTGTATCTGAAACAATCGCCGTGCGAAAGTTTCGATGCAACGTCGAGGCAGATTGACTGCTCCGAACGTTTTGCCGTGATATTGCGATGAATGTGTTTGCCTTTTTTCATAGTTCACCTCACGCGTAAAGTCTGTATGACAAATCATCGAACGCAATATCGAGCGCACGGTCGATGACGTTGAGTTTTGATTCAAGTTCAGCCTGCGCCGCGACGTCGTTGTCTTTGAGTTCAACGGCATCAGTCAGAGCGTGAGTGAGTTCTTTATGATAATCTTTGAGAAGTGCCACCAACGTGGCGAGATTGATTAAATCCATTTGTTGTCCCCTTTGTCCCTGATATCGGGATTATTTCTTTTTGCTTTTTGAAAGTTGAATTTTATTGAGTCGATTGATAAAACTTTTACTCAGAAACTTTCCTTGTGCGCCCGAGTTTTTTATATCCTCTTCCGAAAACGTCGAATGACAATACTCGTAATAGTTTCTGTATGCTTTATCTGCTCGTTTTTCAGCCATAGACGACTTTGCCGCCCACATTTTTTCATTTTTAGAGTCCGAGTTAATCCAACTGTTTATGACTTTTTCGTGCGCGCGGTCTGTTTTTACCGCCGCTTGTCGGAGTTGTTCTGCCACTTGGACTTGTTCCGTCAAAGGAATAACGGCTTTTGACTTTGTTTTCTTTTTGAAGATTCCCATTGTTTGCCTCTTATTTTTTTATTAAAATGTTTGATGTTTCTTCCGGGAGTGCAAGAATTACAATCGCATATATACTTGCGGCTACTACGATTGCACCCCAGCAAAGAAGCACACAACCTAAAAGAACATCTCTATTGCGGCAGTACAGTGCCGCCAACTATCAAGATTGCAAATATCACATAGAGAAAAATGCTCATCGCAAGTTACTTCCTTTCCGTTTTCAAAATTTTGACGTCTTTAATGTCATTTGAATTAAACTCGTTCATATAACTGCATCTTCCAACACCTTGTGGACCGACGATAATATGCTCATTCGGCACGATAGTTTGTTCAAAAACTACATCTCTATTGGCAATTGCATTTGTGTGCTTTTTATTTTGCAAACACATTTAGTAGAGTTCCTTTTACTTTGATGTCAAAATTTCGAGTTTCCAGAATTTCAAATATAAAATAATACGAGTTGCCCGTATTTGTCAATAACAAATTTCAAGTTTGTTGAATTTTTTACTTGAATTGGCAAAAATAAAGTTATGAAAAACTTACGCGAATATAGAAAAAAAAATGGAATTATGCAAAAAGACCTTGCAGCACAACTCGGTGTTGCAGTTAGTACCTTTTCAGGTTGGGAAAGTGGTACATATGAAATCGATAACAAGAATTTGATTAAACTTGCAGAAATTCTCAATGTTTCGGTTGGCTTTTTGCTCGATGTTGAAAGCGAGCGTGAACTGTTCGACGATGCGCGCATTCCAAAAACTGAAATACAAGAACTATTCGATGCTCTTTCACCTGCGCAGCAACAGAATTTGTTGAATTATGCGCGAGGAATGGCAGTATCAAACACACTTAACAACTCATACACATCATTAGATTTCAAAAAGAAAGGCTTTTATGGGAATTAACTGGAAATACAAAGTTGAAAATCTTGATGCTCTTTTTTCGTTTATTGATGATGTCGAAAAAAATGCACCGCAGTTACAAAACGAATTGACATATTACAAAGAATTGTTAAGGTCGAAAGATTTTAATCAAACTTATAGTGGAAATAGCAATAAGACCGATGCCCAAATATTCCACAAAACAATTTTAGAACGCAACTTTTGCTATGAAATTGCATTTAACATAGAAAAAGCGATGCATCTTATAAAAGTAAAAAAGTATAAGCCAGTTTTGGCTGATGTTAGTAATGCCGATACATCCGGCTTGTATATCAATCCCCTAAAATTACTAAATGTTGATTTGCATCAACCACTTATTTTTATTAATTTTGTTCCACAAAATGCTTTTTATGTCATAGACGGCGTTCACCGACTTTATGCAGCACGAAATAAAGGCGTTCGGGTATTGTCAATATATCTGCTATCGCCAAAAGATTTTTTAAGTTGCGTTGAAAACAAAGAAATTATTGACATATATAAGATTCACAGTAATTTATCTGCAATCGTTCGTGCGATTGAATATAAAAAGCCTATTTCGCTTAGCGAAAATGGTGGCTTCTTTGATTTTTACCGAATTAATACTACCAAAAAAGAGGTAAAGTTACAAATAAATAATTTCAATTCTCACAATCTAAAACGATGAAATTTAGCACGTAAATTTCATCGGTTATAGACTAAAAACTTGATATAAAATGTCACTTGCTATTTTTTTTAAGGGGGCAGTTTTATGCGAGATATTTTAATCGAGTTTTTAAGAATGCAGTTACGACAACAAATTCAACTTTCGGAAAATCTATCGAATTTTATTCAAGGATTATCGGGAGAAATTCCAACAGAATCAATCAATGTGCCGGCTATACCACCGACACAACAAACGGAGCAGCGTTCTCGCAAGGGCAACGTCATTCAATTCGTGCCGCGCAGCAAGCGCGCCGAAATAAATAAGGAGGCGAAAAAAACAGAGAGCGAATGCAAGTCGGATAAAGGAGCCGATATGCAAAAAGTAAAACCCGTCTTGCGAAAAGACGGTCGGTATCAATTATATGTCATTTGTGGCGGCAAGCGGCATTATGTGTACGCAAGCACGGAACGCGAGTGCCGCCACAAACGAGCCGAATTAGAAAAAGAACTCAAAAAGAACCCTCAACAATACTTTGCGTCGGGCGTTCACGAATGTATGACGTTGTACGAGTTCGGGATATTCTACGTCGAGAACTTCAAAAAGCAATACGTTGTCGAAAGCACATACAAACAATATCTTTCGACAGTGAAAAAGTATTTGAACAGCAACACGCTCCTGTGCAAATTGCGTATCGAGGAAGTGCAAGGGTTAATCAATGCTCTTCCGATGACGTCGCTTCGAGGCAAAGTGTTTTCTCTGCTCGTGCAAATTCTCAAAAAGGCGTATGCGTTGGATTTTATCAAAAAACATCTCGGAGATCTTATTGAGAAAGGCAAAACGCAAGACGAACGGCTTGACGCATTGAGTATCGAGGACCAACAGCGACTCGTTCAGAATCTCGACCTCGATACAAACTTCGGAAAACGCGTGATGTTTTATTTGCTCACCGGCGCACGCCCGGCTGAAATGAAAACCGTCACGGAAATCAAAAAAGGATTCGTTCATCTTTGCGGCACGAAAACAAAGCACGCAGACCGTTGGATTAAGTTATCCGAAAGCGCGATGACGTTGTTTGAAAATGCGCCTGTCGAGTTCTATCGATTCGACCTCAAACGATTCAGACAGCGGCTGCAAAAATTCGTAGAGCAGTATTGTGGGATTAAGTCATACGTCACGGTTTACACGTTGCGACACACGTTCGCAACTAACCTATACTATTTGGGATGCCCGGACAAAGAGCGCGCGGTGTATATGGGGCATACCACTACTAAGACGACGAATGACTTTTACACGAGTTTAGACCCGACGATTTCGGCGATAGATATTAAGAATATCTACGGCGATTTTTATCCCGAGTTTTGACACCCTTTTGACACACGATTCTGCAAAAAACGTGCAAAAAGCGGTCATTGCGAGTGTCGTTTTGGGTAAAAAAGGTAAAGAAAAACGCCATTTTCGGACTACCAAACCACGAAAAATGGCGTTTTTGGAGCTGATGACCAGACTTGAACTGGTGACCTCATCCTTACCAAGGATGTGCTCTACCACCTGAGCCACATCAGCATATTTTGGCGGAAGCGGAGGGATTCGAACCCCCGTGGGCTTTCACCCAAACGGTTTTCAAGACCGCCTCGTTATGACCGCTTCGATACGCTTCCATAATTGTTAAAGCAAATCGGTTTGACACAAAATGTCAGTCATTCTTGTATCAAGCTTATTTAGTATAGCAAGAGTTTGCGTTTGTGTCAAACATTGCTGTCAAATTTGCAAAAAAACTTATTTGCCGTTTTGTCAAACGAATTTTACTTTGCTCAAATCAACTTGGTCGCAACCGATAAAGGACGTTTCGTCTTTCTTTAAATCGCCGCCTTTTACGTTTACTATCGTTTTGAGATTCGGACACCCTGCAAACGCAAATGCACCGATTGTGCAAACGTTTGTATTTTCACAATACACGGTTTCGAGGTTGGGCAAATTTGCAAACGCCGCGTCGTCGATTTCGCGTATACTCTCTGACACGTGAATCGTCACGGGCAAACTTTTGAGCGTTGAGTCCGCAAAAATGCTGTTTGCGATGCGATAAACCGTATAAGTGGTGTACGAACTCTCGGCAACTCCATCCACGCTTGCAAGCACTTTTTTCGTGCCGTTTTCCACCCAAATGACGTTTGGAATATACACGTTTGAAAGATTTACGCCGTCGGAGTCGGTGTAAAACGTCGTGATTTCAACTATATTGCCGCTCCAACCTTTTTGTCCTTTTTCGCTATCGGATATGACGTTGTAATTGAAATACTTTGCCCACACGTTGTTTGTCGTAGGCGTCACCGACGGAGATGCGGTTGACTCGCCGCCACCGATAGAGCCGTCGGGAGAGATCCAAACCGCATAGGAAACTCCCATCGTCGAAACGGCGACTGCAAAGAGCACTATTATTGCGATTATCATCGCGGTTTTTGTCTTGCGGCTTGACGTCATGCGGGCATGTTCCCTTCTCGTATATCCACGTTTGAATCTACCTTGTCTTTGATTTCAAACTTGAATACGATTGATTTTTTCGCTTCGTCGAGATAGATGAGGTTTTCATCGCACTCTTCGTCGATTTGGTTGAAATATATCGTTGCTTTGACGTAGTATTTTTCGCCGGGCTTGACAAGCATATAGAGCTTATAACACGGCATTTTGGTATCTCCGTCAAAATACGGCTGATTATAATAAATCGCGCTCGGATTGTTTGCAAAATCCGACGGATTTACAGATGTGATCGGTTCGGCAACGGGCTTGTCGCTGCCTTCTTTTTCCACGAGCTTGACAAGGCTCATCTCAACGTTGAACGCAGACAAATAATCTTTTGTTCCTTCGCTCACGGTGCCCTCTTCAACCGTGCCCAGATGCGCCGAAATAACGCTCAAAACCAACGATTTTCTTCCGTCGGTTGCGCCCGAATCCGACGTACCGACAAAGTTTATCGGAAAATACAACACGGCGCATTTTGCCTTGACGGTAATTTTCGTGTCGTCTTGTTGCGTCAAATCCCTTCCGTAAGGCGCGAGATTGCCTTTTGCAAGATATCCGGGATTTGCGATTGCAGGCCATATTGCCGTGCCGTAGTCGCTTGCGGTGTTGTCTATGTCTATGCTTGCGCTCTCTTGCAAAAGCGCGGAATCGATGGTGAATCCGTCCTCGTTGCTGTCGGCAACGTTGGTAAACCATGCCGCCGTCACGCTGACCGCCGTAACCACGAGAATGAGCGCCATAACAACCGATGAAACGATAAGAGTGCGTTTGGTCTTGTTCATTATCCTTGCGCCTCCTCGTGTACGGTTGAGATGTGAATCACTGCTGAAAATTCAAAAGTCGAGCCCGAATAATCCATGCTCGAATAGAAGATTTGATTGTTCAGATTTTCGAAAATCTTTTTCGTTTCGTCCTCTTGCGTGTAAATTTCGCTTGCGGTGTATTTGTCTTTGTCCGCAGAGAAAAACTGCATCCAGAACATTTTTTCGGGAGCAAATACGACGTAGAAATCGAACAATTGCGACGTGCCGCCGACGGTGTTATACGTCGAGAAATTTGTGATATTGCGTCCGTCGACGCCTTTTATGCTTGACGCTATCGACGTGTCACCGTTGACGCTTTCCACAAGTCCGTCGCTGCCGAAAGCGAGTTTGCCGTACGGCGTGTACCAAACTTCGTTTACAGGTTCGAGCTGCAAAAGTCTTTGCACGGTTTTGTTGTCGCCGGATTGCTCGTTTTTGTAATTCTTGCTGACGTTGCCGTCAGTGCCGACGTGCTCTTTAAAGAACCACGTGAACACGTATGGGATGTCGCTCGACGAATTACTGTCAACGCCTTTACCATACTCTCTTTTGGTGGTGGGTGCAACAGTGTCGTCTTTCACATAGTTGCCGCTTGGATCGGTTTTATACGTATACTTCAAAATGCTTACGGTGTCAAACGCCATGCTCATATCGAACGACTTGCCCGTCGTGTCGAGCGCAACAGTATTGATAAAATAGTATGCGCGATTGCTCGTATCAACGGTGTTTGCTCCGGCAATACCCTTTGTCATCAATTTGCCGGCATTCGTTCCGCTGTCGCAAAAAGCGGTCTGACCGACGTACTGCATATTGTCCCACAGCCTCTCGTTTTTTTGAAGATTGAAATCGATTTTGTACGACTCTGCCGTGGACATCGTGATTTCGGTGACGGTGACCTTGTCGGCATTCGTAAACCACGCAAAAGAAGCACCCACCATAACAACGGTGGTCACCACTATCAAAAGCGGAATCATGATTGACATGATGATTTTAAAAGTTTTGCTTTTGCTTGCTTGGTTTGTCATATTCCCCTTTTGTCGGTTTGCTCGATTGCGGCATAATATACTTTTATATATATTATATATAAACTACAATCGAGCGTAGCATTTTATTGGCTTTTGTACGTCCTTTTTCCGTCCGAATTTACGCGATTTGCAAACCGACGGATTAGAACGCCGATTTTGCAAAAAATCAATCATGCCAAGGCGGCGTTTGTCGACTTGGCATTTTGATTGCTATTGTTGCACCGAAAGCCATGCCGAAGCGTTGTTTGTGTATGCTTCGAACATAGCTTTGTCGCAAGTGATTTTGTATGCGCCTGCGTTTACGCTTCCGTAGAACGCACCCGAGAACGTGCTTGCGATTTCAATCGACACGTTCGCTTTGAGCGTGAACGATGCAAAGCGGAGTTCTCTGAGCAAAGACACGTTTTGCTTGTTGGCAATCGCAATCGGTTTTGCGGTTGTACCGTCAGCCGTGCCGACAAGCCAACTTGACGAGCTTATGGTGTACTTGCCATTATTGACACTCAAAGAATACATCAATAGATATACGGAAACCATATCTCTCAAGCGTTTGCTTTGGCGCGGATTGGCGTTTTGGCCGCTGTCGGCAAACGTTTCATCGATGACGTCGTATGTACCCGACTCGGACGTGCCGTTTGAATAAAGCGAGTTTGAACCGAGCATCAACTCATCGTAAGTCTTTGCATTGTCATGATTTACAAACGTAATCGATCTTCCGTTTCTTCTCCACACCGCATTTTGGAGGTGGTAGGAATTTGTCACGTTCGTGTTGGTTTGCGAGAACGCTCCGACGTTGCAGTTTGCGTCTATTTGCATAAGCGACACGACGTTCGACATGCCCTGTTCGGATGAACCAACCACACCGCCGACTTTTGCATTTACGTTGCTCACGGTGATTGAACCGAGAACGATTGCGTTTTCAACGGCTCTTTCGCTTATGCCGAACAATCCGCCGACGCTTTGATCCGTCGAACCGGTGACATTGATCGAGCCGTGGAAGGACACGTTTTTCACACTCTTTTCGGTTAAAGCATCCGCCGCCGCAAGCACTTTGCCCGCGATGCCGCCGACGTATTTTGCATTGCCGTTGATGGTTACGTTTCTCAAATGCAAGTTCTTGACGATGCCGTTTGCGCCTATCACGTCGAACAAGCCGACGTTATCTTTGCCGTAGCCCATAATGTTGAGATACTCGATGACGTAGCCGTTGCCGTCAAACGTACCGTCAAAGCCCGTGATAGCGGTTGCTCCCTCTGCCTTTGCCGTGGACACGAACAGACTGCCGTTGATCGTTGCGATCTTGCCTTCAGCCGCTTTGAGAACGTTTTTGAGATATGTTCCGTTGCCGCTCCACGTTGAAGTTGTCGTTTTGCCGTCATCACCTATCACCGTGAAGAACGTATTGAGGATGGATATATCGCTTTCTGTAAACTTGCCGACTATATCTTTGGTAAGTTTATACGATGTCGGGATTGTAGAACTTTCGCTCGTCGTAGTCGCATAGTAGCCCCAAGTGTTTGCGGGGATATTGTCTTGTGCGTTTGCCTCGATATTGAGGAATACCGAATAGCCTTTTGCTTCCAACTCGGTAAAGTATTCGTCCCACGTCGTTGCCTTTGAATCGGTTATAGGCGTGTCTTGCGGAAGTTTGAACTCGCCCTTGTCATAATCGTCCGCACTTACGACGCTCACCCACTTGTAGCCCGAAGATACGATCTTGATAATTTCAAGATTGCCGGGGTTCTGGCTTGCCGTGTAATAGAAGGACGCTATGAGCAAGCGGGCAAGCGAGTTGATTTCGTATTCATCTCCCGTGGACACAAAATATGCAATGGTCAACGTCGGTTGATTGCTCAAACGATAGTTGAGATCCATACCGTTTGTCGGATCGACCTTTGCGCCGAGGCGTTCGCTGTTTTGAGAACCTCTGATCGTCGTATAGCCGCGATATTCTCTCTTCGTGTAACCCTCCTCGGCAGTATGGTCTTTGCCGTCCGCATACATCCAGCCGTTTGACACCTTGATTTTGGCATCAGCCTTATCCATATCTTTGTTCGTGCCGGTTATAGGCTTCCAATCCGTATTGTAGGTGTTGTCGTCGTTTGCGTAGCTTTGCGCAGTGTCGGAGTACTCGACACGCACGGATTTGACGGTGATTTCAATTTGAATACTCGCCGCTCCGCTTGCGTTCTTATTATTCTTCGAATCTCTCGAATCGTACACGGTTACGCTTTGTATTGCAGCCGCCGTACTGTCGCTTTCGCTATACTTGTTGCCGCCTTCTGCGGACGAATCGTAAACGTTGAACGTATAGTTTGCCGCATCCGTACCCGTCATCGTGAATACGAGTTTCTTGAAATACGTGCCTGCCGACGCTTTCTTGAACGTACCGTCGGCGTCTTTGTATACGTCGTTGACGTATTTCGAGAAATCAAAGTAATTTCCGCTATTGCTGTTGCGCGTGTTGTCAGCCTCTTGATATCGTGCAACAACGTTGATATTGTCGCTGCCAAGAACACCGCTCACCGTAAATCCTTCGCCAGTGCGATAGGTCTTGCTGCGTCCGTTGCCGGTTGCACCGTCGGCGCCACCGTAAAACTCGTCGTCGGTATACGTTCTAGTCGCCTTGCCGCTGCGCAGTTTGTCAAGCGCAACCTTGATATGTGCCGGCGTGATTTGCCCGACGTTTGGCACTGCTTGCGACGTTGCCGTGCTCGCATCCAATTCATAATTGGTATTTGTTGCCTTAAATGTATATGCGAAATTAATCGTCTTCGTATAACCGTTGCTTACGTTCTTGTTGTCATACAACATTTTGATGCTAAACAAATCGTCGTTGCCGCTTGCACCAAAATTTGTTGAATACACTGCAAACGTAAAGTTGTTATCCTTGACATTTTCATTTGCATCGTACACTTTATTTGCCGTACCGCCGTTATAGCGGATGCCGACCTTCGATTTCACAATGGTAAACGGATCGCTTGTAAACAATTTGGGAGTATAGTTTCCTACAACCGAATCCACGCCCTCGTTGGTACCGCTCACGGACGAAAGTTCCGCCTTTGTCGTATACGAGCCTGCGTTGACACCGCCGCCCGACAAAGTAAATGTCAGCACGTCGTTGCCCAAACCGCTCTTGACGCTATTCGACGTCATTGCGATTGCCGTACCGTTGACAGTAATACTCTTGATTGTTATATTTTGGTTATTACCCGTATATACAAGAGTCGGATAATTCCACTCGATAGCAATCGGACAAGCATTAATAGTATAGTCCGCCGTAGAATTTGAGCTATCAAACTTATAGTTGTTTGACGTATCGGAACCTGTGCTCGTTCCTTTTGCACGTCTTGCAACGATCTTTCCGTTTGTTCCACCGACTTTTATTTTGTACGTGCCGGCATTTACCAGCTTACCGCTTTCATATGCCGATCCGCCGTCTTTCTCGATCGAATAAGTAAGAGTAAACGTATCGTTCTCATACGTGTACGTACCGTTGCTTCCGGAGATACCGACAATCGTTATCGTTGGCGTAACTGCCGTACCGTCATATGTTTTGCCGCTACCCAAACTAAATGCGCCCACTTTGACGACATACTGTTCAATCGTCCAACTTAAAGTTTTTATAGACGAATCGTGAAGTTTGTAATTGGTGTTGCCTGACAAAGCGAACGATACCTGATAAGTGTTTGCATCGGCAGTAAATATGTTCGCAGATTGACTATACTTATTCTTGAATGTCAGAGTCTTGGATACGCTACCACTTATTCTAATATCGATTGAATCGTCAGCGAGCAAGCCTATCTCGTTGCCCTGCGAGCCTTGATTTACCGAAACAGTGTCAAGTCCTTGATGTTTTGTGTTATACGTATAACCGCCACTTCCTATTTGCGCTGTTTGCGTCACGCTTATCGTAACAGGACGCTGTTTTATCGTATATGTATATGATGGAAGTTCGTCGGGATCATGGGCGCAGTTTGCCTCTTCCGCAACGTGATCTTTGCCTTCGATAAGCTCTATAACGTAGCTTCCCGCATCTGCTTGTGTTGTAAAAGTCCACGTTACTGTCTTTTTGACGTCACTGCTCGATGTCGGAATATCCACTTTGGAGAATTTCGCCGTGTCTTTCACAGCAAAGAATCTCGTCAAGAACTCTTCGAAGTTGGAAATACCGCTAAAGCTCGGATCATCTGCCGCAGAAGCGGTAAACGTCACGGTTATTACGGACGTCTTTTGATTGTAGACTTTTTTGTTATTGGCTGAAGTCAAGTTGCTGGATATATTGATAGTTGTTTTAACGATATGATATTCGTTTTGTCCATCGGCAAACGACAACTCATAGTTGCCAACTCTATAAGTGTTTTCTCCGACCTTTCCTGCTTCGAAGTTGATATAATAATCACCCAATTTTCTTACGGTTGAAAGTTCTATCGTAATGGTCTTGTTTGTGCCCTGCGATTGACTTATCGAAACAATCGGGCCGTTCAAATCGGAAATGCTTGCCTTCATGCCGCTTGAATCGTACATGTTGGAGCTCTTTCCGTCCGCAGTGAAAACGGGCTTAAACATCGCCAATTGAGAGAATCCGTCTTCATACTTGAAGCCGGTTATCGTCCACTTTGCGCCGTGTACGCTTGTGTTGTCAAACGCATGTGAACCACCCGTTGTTCTTGAAAGTTTCAACTCGGCAGGACTGACAGTAAAGTTACCCGTGGCTTCTTCGTCCTTAATCGTATATCTCGGTTTTGCAACCACATCAGATGTGTTGATCGTCACGGTATACGCTTTTGCTTCGGTAAACACAAGATAACAATTCAACACCTGAGTATTCAATCCGTCGGTTTGTTCTTCGGCAATAAACATCGTATCGCTGTCTTTCATCGCTTCGGACGGTATCATTCCGATTGAACTCAGTGTTATACCGCTTCCTGCTTTGCTGGGCTTAAATACAGTGCCGTCCCACGTAAATGTCACAACTATATCGTTACCAACCGAAACATCGAGTTTTATCGGGACTTGTTTCCCTCTGTTAGGCGCAATGTTTGAAATTGACACGAACATATCATACTTGTTTTCTCCCTCGGATCCGTTTGAATCTTCGCCGTATTTTCTATTTGTCGCAACTTTAAACATTGCCGAAAGTTCACGTGCTTTAATTGTCCATTCAAGATCATCGATACCGCCGACAATTCTTGCTTTTCCTTTGCCGTCGAAGAAGTATATCTTAATTGTGGATTTGTACGTGTTCGGATCGGACATCGCCGTCGTTGCAGTCGTACCGTCAACGCTCGTGGACGTGGTGTAGAAATACTTATTCCTGTATGTTTCATCATATACAGTCGTTTCATCGGGCGTTTGTTCGAGAAGTCCGACGCCATCCATACCTACAACCGCATTTCGAGCATAACCGTTGTAAGTCAAATCCGATCCTTTTGTTATTTTTCTGTAGAACACCGCGACGTTTTGTGCTTGACGTTTGTTGCCCGCCGCGTCCTGATCGTTGGTTTTGACGCTTATAAAGTAACCGTTGCGCGTATCGTCAAATTCCACTTGCGGTTTAACCGCCTCATTTGACGTTGCTGTATACATATAGTATTGGCTGTTCACTTCTGCCGCCGTGGCGGTTGCGTAAAGCGTAGACAGTTGCGGAGAACCTCCACCGTAAACTATATTCGATTTAAGATCCGTCTTGTCGAGTCCCTTCTCACGCTCGCTTGCGGTGTATGCGTCGGCAATGCGTTTCCAGTATTGCAAATCGGAATTTGTGGAGTGTGAAGTGTTGATTGTTCCGAGTCCGTTTGCGCCGTTTGCATCGTTTGCATAGAGGAAGAACCAACCTGTTTCCGCTTTGCCGGTTGTGAAGCCGAGTTTGGACAAATCTTTTACGTCATATGTTGCAATGTCGCTGTTTGCATAGCCCTTAACCCAGTACGACGTGCTTGCGTCGGTGTCGGTTTTTGCAAGACCGATAATACCGCCCACGTTCTTCGAGCCTGTGAATGTGCCTTCTATTGCGTATGCGGAAGTTATGACGGTGCCTATGCCGTCGGTCGCGCCTACGATACCGCCGACGTTTTCGCCGCCCTTGACGGTGGTGTTGTAGGCAAGCATATTGCTTATATTCACGTTTTCTGCAAGAATAATGCCGACAATGCCACCGACGTTGTTGATGCCATTTGCGGTGACGTTGCCGTTTGCGTAGTAGGTATTTTTGTTTTGCTCGGTGCCCCAGCGCACATTCTTACCGATGACGCCGATTGCGCCGCCGACGCCGCCCCAACCTGTTGATTTGTTTGTTGCTGCATCTTTAGCAACAGAAATCGCATTGGAATCCGGATTTGCCGTGAGCTCTCCCGAAGCCTCAAAGTGAGTGTTTTCCACCTTGACGTAATCGTCGGCGAGCGTAATGCCGACACCGGTAAGAATAGTTTCAAGCGGAGTAGGCACGCCGATGAAACCGACCGAGCCACCCACGGCGTTGACCGCTGCGATTGACAAATTGCCCGAACTGTTGACAAATTGCGCGTATTTGACGGGTCCTGCCAGCACGCCGATAGAGCCGCCCACAAAGCCTGTTGCAGTGACTGTGCCGGTGTTCTTGAAATTGACGGTATGGCCGTTGTCTACGCCCTCGATTTTGCCCACGAGTACGCCGATTGAGCCGCCCGCATAGTAGCCGGTTGCAGTGACTTGGCCGTCATTGACAAACAATGTTGCAACATTATTCTTTGCGGTGATTGTGACGTTCTTGCCGACGTAGCCGAGCGAACCACCGACGAACTTACCGCCCGAAACGTTGCCGCCGTTGGTGAACGTACCTGCGATTGCGCCCTTGCCCGAATCCTCGGTGCGAAGTGCGGACGGAGAGTCGAGTTTGCCGACCACGCCGCCGACGTAGTCGCCCGTGCCCGTGACGCTACCCGTATTGTTTATTGAAAGGTTCTTGATTTTGTTTTGTTGTTCTTCCGAGAGCGTAACGCCGCCGATTGTCGTGTCTGCCTCACCGCCGCCCGTGGTGAGCAAGCCGTCGTTGAGTCCGATGATGCCTCCCACATTGTTTGCGCCTATGATTGCGCCGTTTTGTTCGATTGTGCCCTTGACGATATCGATGGTTGCGTAGTCATTGTCTTGAGTATTCTCATCATCGCCCTCGTTCTTGCCGACGATACCGCCGACGTTGTCGCCCGATCCCGTAACGGATGCGGTGATTGTGATTTCGAGCGTGCCCGATTTATACGGCTTTGCGTTTGCGACGTTCGAGCCGATGTTGAGGGTGCTTCCCGAGTTGTTCACGCCGATGAAGCCGCCGACTTCGCTCGTACCTTTGATTTTGCCGCCGATTGTGATTTCGGTGCCGTTGAGCGTGCCGACCGTTGTATTTTCAAGTTTATCCGTCGTATCTGCGAGAATATAAACCGTGCCGATATTCTTGCCGATGAAACCGCCGACGTTTTCGGCATTTTCAGTTGACATATTGGGAGCGACGTTGAATTTGCCTATAAACGTTGCCTTGTTCGTACGTCCTACAACGCCGCCGACGTTTGCCGACGCCAGAGTTATGTTGATATTGCCACCGACGGTGACATTCGATCCCGACGCGAAGTTTGCACCCGAACCCATATCGCCCACGATACCGCCGATACAGCTTATTTTCGCATCGGAATCTTGCGACTTATTCGTTGCCTCAACCGAAACGGTTATTGTTCCGCCGAATGCCGAAGTGCCGCTGAACGTGGTTGTAAGCGGACTTGTGTCGTCTTTAGAATCTTGCGTAAAGCCGACCAAACCGCCGATTGCCGTGCCGTGCTTGGGGCTTTCCAAAACCGTGTTGTCGTTACCGACGGCGATACGCTCGATCGTGGTGTTTGCTCCGACCGTGCAGGAGTCGATATATCCGCCCTTTGCGTTGGACATACCGCCTGCGATACCGCCAAGACTATGCTCGCCCTTTATGGACACCGCGCCGCCAACACCGACTTTGCAACCGGTGATGAATGCCGCAACATATTGCGAACCATAGCCGAGAATACCGCCGATTTGGCTTGACGTATTTGCGCTGCTTGCGGCTTGAATGACGGCTTTATCCACCGAGCAACCATCGATACGCACGGTGTTGCTCTTTCCGCTTGCACCTGCGTCACCACCGACATAACCGAGAACACCGCCGATGTTGCTCTTTGTTGCTACAATCATACCGGCAAATGCCGCTCTATCGCCCGTGGTGGTTGAGATATTGACCGTGCAACCCTTGATGATTGCAGAAATACCCGCTTTGTATTCACTGCCTTGCTTGGGATCAGTCAATCCGACAATTCCGCCTGCGTATGTGATATCGGAAGCGATATGCGTATCATCATTTTTACCATATGCTCCGATTGCAGTCGTTCCGCTCACGGCGCAATGCTCTATAATCGAGTCACCTGTCATATATGCGACAACACCGCCTGCAACGGATATGTCACTGTTATTGTACGAGAACGACCAGATATTGCTTTCTCCGCCGACTTCGATATATCCGACATAGGCGTCTTCTATATGGCCGAACAAACCTGCATATGCTCCGCCGTTGGTTTTGCCTGTCATTATACGCAAGTTGTTGATTACGGTATTTACCGGTTTGTCGGGTTTGTCGTTGTCTACTTGTTTGCCGCTGATACTGCCCTTGAACACATTGCCGTTTCTACCGATAGAAAGCATGTTCTGCACTTTGAACGTTGCGTTGTTTGCCCAATCGTTTACATAATTGTAAGCGCCGTCATAATAATACGTGCGACCAACCCACGTCTGATACGCATTGTTGGCTGTGCTATTGTTATCGTCTTTGCAAACCGCGCCTTGCTTGAACAAATGATAGCTCTTGCCGATTTGATTGTACGTTGTACCGTCTGACGAAGCCATGTATGCATAATCTGTATCTTTGATTTTTTGTCCGCCCGAATTTGACTCGTTGGTTGTCGGCATGTTGATAGCTTTTGCAACGTCAGAGGACAAGTTTTTGTCAAGTGTAATGTTGTTGCTGCCGTTTGCAAACTCAATATACTCGTTTTCAAACGTATATCCCAAACCAACAAGTGTTTGTACCCCCATAAGGTCAATGCCGTCTCGGATAACATAGGGGCTGTACTTTTCGCCTGCTTTTTGAGCCTTGTACTCGCCATAAATGTCCTTACCAAAGTTCTGCGAGTTCATGCTCAAACCGTTGTAGGTGTCAACTGCAAAAACGGCAAGTTGAGGCAAACAACCATAAACATATACGTATCCGTCCATCGTACCATTTTTGTAGTCTGTTGTGTTTTGTGCACCGATTGTTTCCGTGCTTGCGTTCCATAGTTCAACTTCGTTATTCTGATTGTTTGCATAGTAGAATGCTCTTGGTTTTACACTTCCGTCAGAACGCATAATCGCGGTCAAATCTGACAATGAGTTTAATGTCGTACCTGTGCGCACATACTTAACATCACCACCGCTTTGATTGTTCCAACCGGAAAAATATTTTCTGTTTTTGTTTTCGTAACTTACGATATTATTCGCTACTCCGTAACAATCGGCAACATTAACTTTTTGAGTATTACCATTATTTAACGTACTCTCCACATCCAAATAACCGACAATATCTGCACCATACCTAGTGTCACTCGTTTCAGTATTTTCTTCAATATGTATTCTGCCAGTAGAATAGCAATTGGTTACCTTAACGTCGCAATTGGCTTGTTTTGTGCAAGCCTCAGCCAAAATACCGCCCAACCTAATTTGCCATGAACCGCCATAACCTACACCACCGTATCCGATTATGTCTCCTGTGTTATAGCTATAGGCAATTCTAAGTTTAACCGCTACACCAACAAGGCCGCCACCACATGTACCGTTAAGGTTGTAACCACTACTTCCTACCATGGTAATGCCTTGATTTGCAATATTACCAATCTCAACCTTTCCCGAATTATAGCTATATGCAATCGTACACAAGTTGTCTGCAACTGCCGAGTGTGTTTTTTCTGTATTAGGTATTGTTCCCACCATACCAACCAAACCACCTGCAACGTTACTCCAGCCTCTTATATGACCGGTGTTGTAGCACGCATACATATTCAAAGTAGACGATTGGCTTGCCTCACCGACAATTCCCCCAACGCGTGACCAAGCATTTGCGGGTTTCTTCTTGTCAGAATCAACAAATAAATTGTATTCATCGGCTTCAATATAGCCGGTATTAGCACTGTTATTAATAGTTGTTGCAGATACAACTCTTCCAACAAGCCCTCCAACCTTGGTCTTTCCTTTAATTTTGCCTGTATTTAGGCAACTTTCAATGGTTATTGCATTTTCTGCATATGCAATCAAACCTCCTGTACCGTAAGCATAATCATTTGGATAGCCAAGGTCTTGACCAGTAACCTTTGTCCAAGTAGAACCTTCAAAAGATTCAATGTTGCCTTTATTGACGCATCCTGTCAATTCAACGGGCGCAGTGGATGTACTGTATCCTGCAAATCCTGCAATTTTGCTATACCCCACAATATTTGCAGCATTTGTGCAATTTTCAAACACTATCTTGCCGAGCGGCTTGCCAACAAAGCCCGCAATATTACTGGCTGCTTTGTATTCCATTTTAGCATAATACGTACCAATACCAATGAACGTATTTTGCCATTCTTTTTTCCATTCTGTTGTTTTATCGCCGGCTGTAATTGATCCTGTAATGGTTAAGTTTTTGAAAGTTGCCCCCGTTGCATTTGGAAAAACACTTACATTGTGATAATTTCCGCCAACATATTCAATTTCGATTGAGTTACCATTGCCATCAAAATAGCCTTGGAATGATTGTCCTCCTAAGTTGCTGTTTGAAATTGAACCGGCAAAATTATATCCAACATTGTCCGTTGCATATGCTCCTTCACCGCTATTGGTTGTTTCTGTACCGAAATTATGCGTACCTTTAGTTCCGGCATGCTGTCCGCCGTTGCCGGTGTTTATAACAATGCTGTCCGTAAGCAGCTTCACGTATTTGCCTGAATAATTGTTTGCACCGCTATAAACGCTATATGCAAAGTCGTTCCACTCTTTTTGACTGCTTATTGTATAAGGATTGGTTGAGCTACCCGGAGTGAATGTTTCGTCATAACCACCAATATTGCGTTTATCGTCGTATGCCGAGCCGATAACAACCGGTAAATTGCCGTTGCACTCAAAATAAACTGTTGCAACGATTTTTGTGATTTGTCTTTCGCTATTGAAGTTTGCGGTTGTTACGTGCACTATGTATTTGTCTGAATTGGACGGTTTTCTGTACGTACCCTCAACAACCGTTGTTTTGTCGGTATCGGTGTCGTTCTTTTGCGGTACGTTTACAAATTCGATACCGACAACGCAAATTTGCATGCTGTTGCCCGATGCCATATCGAGCGCGATCGTAAGTGTGTTGTTGTTGTTTTCAAATTTGCTGAAACTGTCAACATTGTCCGTCACGGTGTCACTGCCACTTGCGTTGTAGAAGGCAAGTTGCGTGTTTTCATAATTGGAATTCAACGTTTTGTTAGGCACCTTTACGGCAAATTCAAGCGTGCCTTCAACATTAGCATTCGTCAAAAGTCCGACAAATCCGCACAACGAAACAAACGTCGGATATGACGCTTCCGTTGCATTGATCAATCCTTCGTCAACAAGAATATACTTTCCGTACGGGCTTTGACTTACGGTCGCATAATACGCTCCGTTCGGTGTTGCATTTTTCGCAAAATTCGTGCGTTTTTTCGCGATATAGAACGTCCAGCTCGAATCTATCGTCGGGTTTGCGCCGTAGCCGAGCAAGCCGCCCTTCGTGTTGGATGTTTTTTCGAGATTGAAGCCTGTGGAAACACTGTTTCTGATGGTTGCGTTTTGCGTTTCGCCCACAAGACCGCCCACGTACTCACTGCCTTGATACGTGTCGGTGCTCGCCGTGATTGCGCTGCTGCCGCCGTTGGTTACGACGCAGTTTTGCACGTTGCCGCTGCCCATATATCCCACAAGACCGCCCACGCGCGTTGCGCTTTGGTTGTTTGTGTTGAATCTTGCTTTTACAACGATATATTGCAAGTCGTGTTCGAGGTTATCCACGAGGTAGCCTGCAATTCCGCCTGCGTAGCTTCCGTTGATAAAGATGTCGCTGCCGCCGCTGTATATGTTGAGTTTTGAAACGTCTATTGCACTGTCTTGCGGAGTGTTGCGCAACACAAAACGCACTTTTGCGCCGCCGTAGCCTGCAATACCGCCGACGTAACTTCCGCTCACGGATATGCTTGCGTTGTTGACAAGTCTGCCTTGCGCCGTGATACCGTTGCTGTCAACCGTCGGAGCAAGACCGAGAGTGGTGCTTGCGCTACCCTCTCTCACGCCCGTGGTGAGCACTTTGTAGAGGATAGAATCCGTGTCCGGTTCAAACGAGCTTGCAACGCTTGTGCTAAGATCTCCGAGCGCGCCGAAAATACCGCCCGCGTAACTCGTCGCATAGATTGTCACCGAGTTTACAAGCGATATGCCGTTGCCGAAAATCGTCGTGCCTGTTTCCCAATACACGCCTGCTTGCGAGGACACGTAACCCACGATGCCGCCCACAAAACTGCCAAGCGGTTTTGCCGCCGTGCCGAACGTCTGCTTGTCCGGGACGCTGTGCGTGATGGTGTGCGTACCGCCCGTGAGGAAAGTGCCGTCGTTTTTGAGTTGATATCTTGCTTCAATCGTTGCGTTTTTGCCCAAAACGCCTGCAATTCCGCCTATAAACGACGGAGTATAATTGCCCGTATCCAGCGTGACGTTGCTCGTTGTCCAGTCGGTGTTGAAGAGGATGCCAACGCCCTCTGCATAGCCCACAAGACCGCCCACGACTTTCGCATTGCCGGACGCTGATTTCTCGTTTAACTTTTGCAAAAGGACTTTGACGTTGCCGACTTTAAATTTGTCGCTTGCGTCTTTGTCGATTACGATTGCCGTATATTTGTCGTTTGTTGCGTTTTGGTGATATCCGTTGCCTATAAACGCGCCGAACAATGCTCCGACGTATTCGATACCGCCAACAACGATAAGGTTTTGCTCCTTTCCGTTGTTGTTGAGTTGCGGAGCGTACGAAATCGTCGTTGCGCAAGACGACGTATCCATCCAGCCTGCAATACCGCCCACGTACTTGATGCCCATGACGTCGGTTTGATCTGCCGGCGTGACGTATCTTTGTCCTGCAACGCTTCCGCCGATTTGATTTTGATTGCTGACGATCCACTTGCCGACGATACCGCCCACGTACGTTTCGCCACCGACGTTTGCCGACGATACGGCTTCGGAACTTTCAATGGTAATTCTTTCGCCATAACCGACGATACCTCCGACGTAGTTTTCGCCGCGCACCCAGCCGCCGTATGCCAAGACTGTATTATATAAAGTGGAGTCAACCGCACAACCTGCAATGCCGCCCACGTATTCGATGCCGACGATACCGTCGTTGTCCGTTATGGAAAGTCCGCCATTGCTTGCAACTTTGAGATTGCTTATCGTTGCGCCGTTCAGATATCCAAACAAGCCGATGTAGTTAGTTCTCGCGCCGTCAACGTTGTAGAAACTGCCGACGTTGTAAACGTAGGTTATCGTATTGTCGCCGCCGTCAAACGTCGCGCTGAACGGCAATTCCGTTTGATTTTGCGTTGACCTCGTGCCGATGGGCAAGAAGTTGTAAACGCCGTCCGTGCTGATATAACCGCTCATATCGATGTCGGCGGTGACAAGGAAATATGCGCCCTTATAATCTCTGCTCGTTGCCTTTGCCGTGGTTTGCGGAGCAATACACACCCCTGCCGTAACGGTATTTTGAATCGAGTTCCACGCCATACCGCCGTTGACGATCTGGCTGAGGCGCAACAAATGTTCGGGTGTGCTTATGACGTATGGATTGTCTTGACTGCCCCAATCCTCATCGCTTGGCGACTTGTCCTTTTTCCAACCGAAATCGCTGTGCAAAGCGGTGTAATACTTGGTGATATCGCCGTCAAAGTTGACCTTGCCGCTTGCCGTCACACTCGTATTCAACGGAGCGGGATTTTCGACAGTAGGTGCATCAAGCGCACTCAAAGTGTATTCCGTGCCTTGCGTGAGCACGGCAACCGTGCCGTTGTTATACTTGACGTACAGCACGAACTTGTCTGCCGCGTAGTTGTGTTGCGCATACACAAGCACTTTTTGCACGCCGGTTTCCTTCGATTGCAAGGGATAAAAACGCTTATCGGCATAACTTTGGTTGCCGACCTCGACGTTTGCAATGCCTTGATTGCCGACAATCAAGTCCGTACTTCCGCCAAACCACACGTTGCTTATATTCGTCGCCAAACTATAAGGCACAATCTTCCACGTGTAGGTGACAACAAGCCCGTTTACGCTTATCCCCTTATTCACTGTTGCGTTGCTGCTAGAACCAACGTATGCAGTTGTATTATTAACTTCATAGTTTGTGTTGATAATTGTGACCGTTCGAGAATATTCACCCACGTTTATCGCATTTTGATGTTCGGAAATTGTATAGTCTGTCCCTTGCTTAAACTCAGGTCTTGTGTTATCGGTTGCTTTTTCTGTCAAGAACGTGATCGCATCATTTGTTGTAAGCAAGCCGCGATGCGTTGTATTATACTCAAATGTATATAAATTACTATCTTTGCCGAAATCCTCAGCCACCCATCTATTAAACACAGTGAGCTTGTTTTTACGAATTTTCCACTCGAAAGTAACCGTCGTACCGCTCAAATCGGCATTATTATTGTTTGCATTTTGAAGTTTATAGTTTCTTGTATCTTTAAGCGTATATGTGCGCGTATAGGTTGCGGCATTGGTGTTTATCAAATCATTGCCTGTCACATCAAACAACTGCACATCACGAAGATGCTCGCTGACACTATCCAACCCCTGCGCTTTTCCGTTGTAGACAAACTGCACTTTATCTCCGTTCCCTGTGCGGTCATAGAGGTTTGCGTGCAACTTGTCCGTCCACTCCCAACCGACGTTCAATGTGGCTTTTCCGATAGTATACGTAACCCCTGTTTTTACACCGACAACTTGGTCGCCGATTTTCACAGTGATTGTTGTATCATACACGTCAACTTGTTTCGGGACGAACTCGCCATAATTTCTGCCTAAGTACGCAAACTGCACCGCATATACATTTGCACTATTTGCAGATTGTGATGGTTTTGACGTAAAATCAAACGTATGTTCTGCATTGTCATAAATACTACTCTTATTATCAATATCGATATTTTGCACACGAACTCGAATATTGCTTTGGGTTGCGGCGCTATAGAACGCCTTTACATTGCCGTTATCACCTGCAAACCCCTCCGTTTTGCTTGGTTTCACATACTTTGTATTGGTATCAGAACCGTTATCCGAACAGAAGAATTGGTTTTTTCCAACGCTCCCCGACACGCTGAATCCGTTAAAATCATTTTTTGTAATATCTGCCCATGAATCAAATGGCGTAAATGTGCCGTTGTTGATAACTACCGGTTTGGAACTGAATGAATCATAAAGCAAATAGCTCCCACCGTTGTTGATTGTAGGCGCAGTTGTTCCGCTTGTTATCACATAATTTGTGGCATCGACTGTTGCATTGCTTGTTCCTGAAATACCCTGTGTTGTGTTTGTCGTATAGCAATTGAAAATTCTTGTTGATGTTTTGCTTGAGTTGGCATTAGGATTGCCGACAATTCCGCCGACATTAGAGCTGGCGGTTGCATTTGTAGACATAATTCCTGAGCTGAAACAATATGAAATTGTTGCAACATCGACTGTCGTTGTTCCGTTTGCATACAAGTATCCGACAATTCCGCCGACAGTGCCGTATTTTGCTGCGGTTATATTCTTGTCGTTATAACAATTAGTAAATACAATCGAATCTTTATTATTTCTTGTTGTTTCAATACGACCGCCTATACCACCGACATTTCTTCCGCCAGATATTGTTCCCGTATTTTTGCATCCGTCAACAACAAGACGATTTGCCCCACCGCTTTTGGTATGCCCGATAATTCCGGCAACACCGTTAGAATTCTCACCGCCGGATATATTGCCGCTGTTCTCACAAGCTGAAATTTTAACATATCCACCGCTTGCGATTCCCCCGACAATGCCTGCAGTGCCGTCATTGCCGCTTATACTTCCGATGTTTTTTGAATCGGTAATAGTATATTGTGTGCTTGAAGCAGAAATCTGTCCAACGATACCTCCGGAATAGTTACCACCAACTATGTTCTCATTGTTTGTAGCATTTTTGATGTTAGTTCCGTTTGAATAGCCAACCACACCGCCGATAGAATCGCCTGCGTGCAATATATCGAATTCTGCAAATTGAATTTGTTGACCATAACTTTTTAGGTATACCCAATAATATCTATATGATTGAATTGAAGGGAAACCAATTTCATATCTTGTTGTAACCGATGTGCCGATAACTCCCGATTGAGAGTATACCGATGTCCAATAATCCGATAAGCCCTTGCCAGATGGAGTGTTTCCGCTGTTATTCTTTCCTACTGAATCTGAGGGAAATGCTGCGTTGCTATTTGAATTTGAACCCCAGATATAAATTTCATTTGGTCTTCTATCTGGATATGTATTAGTATCGCCGCCGTTAAAAATAGCAAAACCCCAAGCCGTTATCGGACTCCCCAAATCTATTATAAAACTCAAAGACGTTTTGCTGTTGCTAGCACAATACTTTGTTGAATCGTTGTTATCGTTTATTTTATCCCAGCCCTCATTGCTATTGCCTTCTGTGCCGTCTTTTTGTTTGATTGTATACGACACATTGAATGCAGCTTGGGACTGGTGGGTACTAACACTTGCATTGTTGGTGACGTTCTCAATGGTGCTGTTGAGCGCATAGCCGACAACGCCGCCGACATATTGCGAGCCTTTCACCGAGCCGTTCACCGTCAAATTTTTGATAGTTGCGCCGCTGATATATCCAAAAAGTCCGACGTTGTTGCCTGCAACGCTGATGTTCAAACCACTCAAATTATTATTGTTGCCGTCAAAAGTTGCGGCGAAAACGTTTGAGATTGTTCCGATAGGCGTAATGTTGCCAATGCTTGCAATACTTCTTGCCAGTTTGAAATAAGCTCCTCCATAGGAGGCAATCTTTCCTTTCACATACTTATAAACATCGGAGGTATACTGGCTATTTGTTGCATTTGTCACACCTCTTACGATATTTGAAAGCGTAACGAGCTGATCTCTTGTGCCGATGATATAGGGGTTGCTCTCACTTCCCCACGGATTGTTTTCGATATTGGACTTGTTTATACCGTTATTTTGCACGCCGAAATCGCCGGCTTTGACAATTACACTAAATCCGTTGATATCAAAGTTGTCATTTATGAGAGTATTGCTTGAATCATAAATGCTGATTATTGTTTTTGCAACACTAAACTCTTTTTGGTTTTGATCGATATCGATAGAACCATAGAAATTATGCTCGGTATCGTTAAAGCCAAACACGACGGTATACGCCTCTTTTGGCGCAATATCATTTGATTGATTCTTTATAACAATTTGATTCTTTATTGCGTTCTCAATATCTTGACCATAGAAAAACTGGTTGTTGTCAATTGTAAATTGAAGTTTCTTTATAGTCCAGGTCGATTCTTTTCTTCCGACAAAATAATCTGTGCCGTTCGCCCTGATCCAAACGTCGGAATATACCTTGTATGTGCCTGCATTGGTTTTTCCAAGCGTTGCATTTCCGCCGCCGTTTTGGTCAAAATAGAACGATTGTTTGAAGTAGTGCGTATTAACGGTTGTCGGCAATTGAGTGTTATCGACAACATACTGTTTGGTCGCATTATAATCAACCGCCGCTGCATCGATTTCTATACTTTTAAGTTCCGCAACAACGTCCTGTTTTGTGTCTGCATTATAATAAACGATGAAATGTACTACAAGGTCTGTTTTGGCAGGGCTTCCAGTGCTGTTTTTTTCTTTACCGATAACGGTTTTGTTTGGGAGCGTTGAATTATTCGAGCCGTCATGCAAAGCAAGGAACTTGCCCGATTCGGTTCCCCCCAAAATTTGAAACGCGTTGATATTGACGGTGAGAATATTTTGCCAACCATCGACTGCCGTATACGGCGTATATTCTGTTCCGTCAAAGTACGACGGCGACAATGAAAAAGCACTTGCTTGAATCGAATGTCCGGCATTGGTATACTGTCTGTTTCCTGTTGCTCCCTGTATTGCAGATGACAACTTCCAACTGTTGCTGACCGAGCTTCCGTCTTCTTTCTCTGCGCAAATGAAATCCAGTTTTGCTCTATTATCATTCCAAAGTCCGTTTATCTTTCCGCCGAAATAGCAATACTCGATTTTTGCATTGTTGCCGCTCGCTTTACCAACGATACCGCCAACTTGGTTTGAGCCTTCTATCGTTTTATCTTTAAGGCTTGCACAATATGATATCGGGGCTGTTGTATAACCTGCAATGCCGCCGAGAAAATCACTGTTAGCTCCACTTGCAGAGATATTGCCGTTATTATAGCAATTCGCAATAGAGCCACCATTGGCAACACCGACAAAGCCACCGACATATGCGCCCTTTGACAAACCGCTAGGCGTACCTGCGGCATTTTCTTCGCTAGTGATATTACCTTCGTTTGCACTGCTTGTTATCGTCACATCGTTGCCAAATCCGACCAAACCGCCAATCATATATGCACCGGTGACGGTTGCATTGTTCCTGCAATTTGAAATCGTCACACCGTCGGCATATCCGACCAAACCACCGACTGCCGCGCCGCCTACAATCGTGCCTGCCGTCGTCAAATGCGATATGCTCGCCCCTTTGACGTAGCCGAAAAGACCGACGTTGCTCACGCCGCTACTTTGAATGTTGAGATTGATTGTCCGCATGGTGCGATTGTTTGCGTCGCTATCGTTTCCGCCAAAAATCGTGCCTGCAAAATAATGTGTGCCATCCTTCCCGATAGGCACAAGCTCGATTGGAGTATCCGCCCCCAGATTTGCCGAAATAACAAAATAACAGTCTTTGTAGGTCTTGTTCGTTGCAACAACATCTTCTGCGGTAACCGAATTATTGTTGCTCCCAACAATGCTATTGAGAGCGTCTCTGCCATTGACGATAGCCGACAAGTTTTTCAAATGCGTTTCATTGCTTATGACGTATGGGTTTGTCACACTTCCCCATTTTCCGGTGCCGCCTTGAATCTTGCCAAAGTCGCCCTCAACAACCTCAAACTCCACCGTCCTAGTGCCGCGTACAACTCCACCTTTTTTGACGGTTATTGTTGCCGTATAGTTTCCTATGGCTTTTGGTTGAGGAATGGTTACTCCGTCTTTTTGGTATGTGATAGATGTGTTATATCCGTCTATCTGTGACGACATATAATTTTCCGTATTTTCCAAAACGACCAGTTTAGTTATTGGGTTGTATGTATTGTAAGACGTTCCATTGAACACAAAAGGAATTTCTTTGTATTGTGCGTACAAATTTGTTGTCGTTTGTCCTTGTTGAAGGTTTGATTTTACAACACCGCCAAAAGTGTTTGCGTTGGTACTTGTGCCTGTGCTTGCGCCACTCTCCATTGCAACACCGCTTCCGTCCGCACTTGTATTCCAATTCGTAAAATACTGGTCTTTCCCACTGAAAACAGCAGACGAAACATTAGATGCCTCCATATACTTATGGGATGTGCTATCAACCGTCCCCGTTGACGAATCTGCATTTTTATTATATTCAACCGTATATGATTTTAGAGTGCGTTCAATCGACACTTTGACATTGCTCAATGTGCACGCATAAAAGTTGATTGCGCCCACATATCCATTATCCCATGCCATATAGTAGACACGAACATACTGTCCTTTCAAGATATGCGACACACCAACCGTGTCATGACCTGTAATTTGCCCTGTTGAATCATTTTTACCATTGCCACTTTCGCCTTTTTTGTCTCTTATATTCTCATACAGTTTTTTTGCGTCTGTAGGTGTTCCAAATTCGGATGAAGAACTATCTATACCGACGACTGCGCCTTCGTTTTGCGGCGTGTCAAAAACGCCTGTCACAGAAATCGTAATTTCATCGCTCAGTGTCCCATACCAGTCTCCGACGTTAAAATCGAACCATACGCAACCATAGTCATTGCCACTATGTCGATTTTTATCAGCAATAGTCCACGTACCGCCCGTTGACCCATCTCCCATTGTCCAAGTGTTATTTTCGCAAATTTCGGCATCGGTAGTCCACAATTTACCTCTTTTGGCAACATCGGGATTTATATTGAAACTGTTTGTATTTGTTGCGCTAAACTTAGACGAAATATCTATCAAAGTACTACCTGCAGACCCTTTCGCGCTCGCCACGTTTGATTGGATAATGCCGTTTTGTTGGAGTTCGTTTTCAATGCCGAAAGCACCGGAGAGCGTGCCGGCAAAGACAAGGACAAACAACAACGCAAGCAGCAAGCCGCTCGCCGTCCATTTGAGGCAGTTTTTCACTTGTGTTTGTCTGTTGTCCCATGTGTTTTTCATATTTAACTCTCCGTATATGCGCCCACGACGCATTTATTTTATATATTTTATAATATATATACATCTCTCGCAATCATTTTATTGGACATTTTGAAAAATTAATTTGTTTTCGCTTTTTTGCATACTTTCCCTTGACAGTTTTTCGCCAAATGGTTTACCATAAATATACCCCCACAGGGTATATAAACACCCCCCCCCGTTTGTCATTGCGAGGAGCAAGGCGACGCGGCAATCTCCGGGAACGGAATGAAAACAACAAGGACAATCTACAACATCAAAAGGAATATATCAAAATGGACGACAATCAACAATGCACGGCATGTTGCTCGTGCTGTTCGCATCAAAAGCACACTCCCCGAAGCGAAGCGCAGCTCAAATCTCTCAATTCACGGCTCAACCGCGCAATCGGGCAACTTGGCGGCATAAAAAACATGCTTGAGGACAACCGCTATTGCGGTGACATACTCATACAGCTCTCGGCGGTGCAAAGCGCGCTTGAAAGTTTCGGCTACGAAATTCTCGGCGAACACTTGAGAACCTGCGTGGTTGAAAACGTGCAGTCGGGCAATACTCAAATACTGGACGAAGCCCTCGCCCTCATCAAGAAATTGAAATAGTTGTTATGTTTCGCTCCCGCGAGATTGCCACGTCGCAACTCTCGTTGCTCCTCACAATGACAAAATGGAAGATTCTATTTTTCCCTTGTCATTCCGAGCGTAAGCGTGGGAATCCAGCCCTCAGGCGCAATCGAATCGAGCGTGGGTGTCCCACCCCTCTGTCATTCCGAGCGTAAGCGTGGGAATCCAGCCCTCAGGCGCATTTCGCTCCGCTAGATTGCCACGTCGCAACTGTCGTTGCTCCTCGCAATGACAAAAGGAAAAATTGAAAAACACACAAACAGGTAAAAATTATGGAAAAACAAAAATTCAACGTATCGGGCATGTCGTGTTCGGCGTGCTCGGCAAGAGTGGAGAAAGTCGTGGGGGCGCTTAACGGTGTAAAAAGCGTCAGCGTGAGCCTTCTCACCAACTCTATGGTGGTGGAATACGACGTTCCCCTCACCGCAAAAGACGTATCCAAAGCGGTTGCCGACGCAGGCTACAAAGCGACGCTTGCAAGCGACAAATCAGAAAAAAAGGACAAGATGAATCCCATTCTCGTCATGGTGATTCGCCTTGTGGTATCGATAGTGCTTCTCATACCGCTGATGTACGTATCCATGGGCGCGGTTATGTGGGACTGGCCGTTGCCGACATCCTTTAAGAACGATCCTATGGCGATCGCGATTTACGAAATGGTGCTTTCGCTTGTGATCATGGTTGTCAACGGCAAGTTTTTTGTCAGCGGAACAAAGAGTCTTATCCACCGTGCGCCCAATATGGACACGCTTGTTTCTATGGGCAGCGCAATATCTTTCATATACAGTGTTGCGCTGATGATACAAGCCGCAGTGCGCCCCGAACATCTGCATCATCTTGCACACAATCTCTACTTTGAATCGGCGGCGATGATACTTGCGCTGATCACTCTCGGCAAAACCCTCGAAGCATACAGCAAGGGCAAAACCACTTCCGCAATCAAAGGGCTTATGAACCTTGCCCCTAAAACCGCGCATGTGATTGTTGACGGCGTTGAAAAAGAAATTCCGGTATCCGATCTTCAAGAAAACGACTTGTTTGTCGTGCGTCCCGGCGAGAACTTTGCCGCCGACGGCGAAATAGTTTCGGGCGACACTTCGGTCAACGAATCTTCCGTCACGGGCGAGAGCATGCCCGTTGAAAAAGCAATCGGTTCGCAAGTCATATCCGGCACGACAAACATCAACGGATTCGTCACGGTCAAGGCTAAAAAAGTTGGCGAAAACACCACCCTTGCAGGCATCGTAAAACTTGTCGAAGACGCATCCGCTTCAAAAGCTCCAATCGCAAAAACGGCAGATAAAGTGTCCGGAATATTCGTACCAACCGTCATTTTGGTTGCATTGCTTGTTTTTGTCGTGTGGATAAGCGTGACGAAAAATATCGAAATTTCACTCAAACACGCCATCAGCGTTTTGGTGATAAGTTGTCCTTGCGCGCTCGGACTTGCAACCCCCGTGGCAATCATGGTCGGCAACGGCAAAGGCGCAAAAGCAGGCATACTTTTCAAAACCGCAACCGCCCTCGAACAAGCCGGAAAAGCAGATATCGTAGTGCTTGACAAAACGGGCACAATCACCAAAGGCACGCCCGTTGTGACAGATGTAAAAACGCTTTCGTCATATTCGGAAAACGAACTTGTTTTGCTTGCCGCGCGCTTGGAATCGGGCAGCGAACACCCCATCGCGTCGGCAATCGTAAACCGCGCAAAACAAATATCAAACACCGAAATTTCCCCTGCCGACAGTTTTGAAAACTTGTCGGGACACGGCATAAAAGGCATCCTCGACGGTCTTACCGCCCTCATAGGAAACGCAACTTTAATGCAAAAAAACGGCATGCTTTCAGAAGAAGCGGAAGATGTCGCAAAGGCATTCTCGTCGCAGGGCAAAACGCCTCTTTATTTCGCTTTGGACGGCAAAATCGTTGGTATAATTGCCGTTGCGGACGAGATAAAACCCGACAGTGCGCAAGCGATTTCCGCTCTCAAAAAACAAGGTTTGCGCGTGATTATGCTCACAGGCGACAACGCATTGAGCGCAAAAGCAGTTGCGGATAAATGCAGTGTCGACGCGGTCATTTCCGACGTTTTGCCGAGCGACAAAGACAACGTTTTATCTGCCCTCAAAAAGTACGGCAAGGTCATAATGGTGGGCGACGGAATCAATGACGCACCCGCCCTCTCCCGCGCCGACATCGGAATTGCGATAGGCGCAGGCACGGACATCGCAATCGACAGTGCGGACATTGTGCTTATGAAGTCATCTCTTTCCGATGTCGCAAAAGCAATCAACCTTTCAAGACGCACCCTTCTCAACATCAAAGAAAACTTGTTCTGGGCGTTTATTTACAATGTTATATGCATCCCGATCGCAGCCGGTGTGCTGTCTTTCGATCCTGTCAACATAACGCTCAATCCGATGATAGGAGCAGCGGCTATGAGCTTGTCAAGCGTATGCGTCGTCCTCAATGCGTTGAGGCTGAATTTGGCAAATTTGAACAAGGAATCCAAACGCAAAAAACCGCCCGTAGACGTGGACGTAGAAGAGGTAAAAGCCGTCGTAAAAAATCGCAAAAATCAAAGCGAATCCGTAGCGACTTCACCGCAATCAACACAAACGGAAACCGCAATCGACTTCGCAAATGGCAATTGCTCAACAGACGAAAGCAACCGTCCCGACACGTGCGACGCCGCTCAAATCGAAACGGAAACAGACAAAAATAAAGGAGAATATATTATGCAAAAAACAATTTCAATCGAAGGCATGATGTGCATGCACTGCGTCAAACATGTAAACGAAGCACTCTCAAAAGTGGACGGAGTATCTCTTGTCGAGGTGTCGCTCGAAAACAAAAACGCAATCGTAACGCTCACAAAAGACGTTTCCGATTCCGCTCTCAAAGCCGCCGTCGAAACCGAAGGCTATGATGTGACGGAAATAAGATAATTTTTTCAACGACAAGCAAATTTTACCCAACAAAAAAAACGACGCCTTCCGCGTCGTTTTTTCTTGTTCGAAGCGTACTTATACACGACATGTGCCTATTCGAAAACGGAATTGGAGTCGCAAGGCGACGACCGTAGCGAGCGCCGAGCTTGACGGTTGTACCGTCTGACTGCGCCATGTTGTTGCGAAGCGGCGCACAAAAGACGGTGGCACGGCTTTCAGCCGATTTGTATTGCCAACAGCCCGTCTGCCGCTCGTTGCGTGCAACGAACTAGCGATTGTTACGAAGTCAATCGCGTTCGTGTGTCCCCACGCGGAGCGGACGCCGTGGGTTCCCTTTTAAGGGGGAACGGCGGTGGGGGAAACACGTGAGGAAGGGGGAAGTTGAATTTGAATGTATTCCCGTTCCCTGTGTCTCGGATGAAGAGCAAGGAAACAAAGATTTTTTGCCCGCCCAGCGTACTTTTTGTACGTGACGGGCGGAAAAATCTATGTTGACGCGGCTATTCGCCGATTAGTGCTTGTCGTTGAGGCATGCGATGCCGGGAAGAACCTTACCTTCAAGGAACTCCAAGGACGCGCCGCCACCCGTTGAGATATGCGTCATCTTGTCGGCATAACCGAGTTGTGCGACTGCCGCTGCGGAGTCGCCGCCACCGATGATTGTGGTTGCGTCGGTTTCTGCCATAGCTTTTGCGACGGCGTTTGTACCGGCTGCAAGTTGCGGATTTTCAAAAACGCCCATAGGACCGTTCCAAACGACGGTCTTTGCGCTCTTGACTGCGGATGCAAAGAGTTCTTGCGTCTTGGGACCGATGTCAAGACCTTCTCTGTCGGCAGGTATATTGAAGCTGTCGCAATATTCGATGTCGACGTGTGCGTCGATGGGATCGGGGAAACCTGCGCAAGTTGCGGTATCGACGGGAAGATAAATGGTCTTGCCGAGGGATTTTGCCTTTTCGAGCATCTTGTTGCAGTATTCGATCTTTTCGTCGTCAACGAGAGAAAGACCTATGCTGCCGCCCTGAGCCTTGATAAATGTGTATGCCATACCACCGCCGATGATAAGAGTGTCGCATTTGTTGAGGAGATTGTCGATGACGTTGAGTTTGTCTGCCACCTTTGCGCCGCCGAGAATCGCAACGAAGGGACGGACGGGATTTTCAACTGCGTTTCCGAGGAATTTGAGTTCCTTTTCAATGAGGAAACCGCTGACTGCCACGGGTGCGAAACCGTATTGAACGATACCTGCGGTGGTTGCGTGAGCGCGGTGTGCGGTGCCGAATGCGTCGTTGACGTAGATGTCGCAGAAATCAGCGAGTTTTCTGCAAAGCTCTTCGCTGTTTTTCTCTTCGCCTGCGTCGAAACGAGTGTTTTCCAAAAGCACGATTTCGCCGTCTTTGAGGGCTGCGACTTTCTTGTGTGCGTCCTCACCCACAAGGTCTGTTGCAAACGTAACTTTGCCGGGGAAATGCTCTGCAAGTTTGTCGGCAACGGGCTTCAAAGTGAATTTCTTGGGATCGTTTTTGAGAGCTTTTGCGATGTATTCCGCCTTTGCAGCGGCTTGTTCGCTTTCGGGAAGAGCCTCAACCGCCTTCTTTTCTTTTTTGTTAAGACCGAAACCTTCGGTGAAAACGTTGTGCGGTTTGCCCATGTGGGAGCAAAGGATAACTTTTGCGCCGTTGTCTACGAGATACTTGATGGTGGGAAGTGCGCCGTTGATACGGTTTTCGTCGGTGATAACGCCGTCAACCATAGGAACGTTGAAGTCGCAACGAACCAAACACTTTTTGCCCTTGACGTCTACGTCGCGGATTGTCATTTTTGCCATAGATATTCTCCTTTAAGAAAATTGATTTTCGTTTATCAAAACATATTTGGCGCGCATATACGTATGTGCGATTCAATATATTTTTAGCGATTACAAGTATATCATAATTATGACAAAATTACAAGAAAAATACAAATTTTGCTTACCGCGCATCACGATTTTAAATTCTTTTGGAAATTCGACGTATTTTCCGTCCGAAATTTTGAATTTATTTCAACACTTTTCGTGTTTTATAAAATCACATCCGCTCCGCGCAATTATACTTATCGTGTTTTATACACTTTTGAAAACATGAAAAAACGGCGATTTTTCGCCGTTTTGTACAAATAATAGCATTTTCAAAACACTTTTGGTATTTTGTATCGAATTTTCAAATTCACTAAGTATCTTTCAAAAGTCAGAACTTTGTCAGATGTCCTTTGCAAAGCAAATTTTCAAAACCAAGTTGGCGCATGCCCTCGTAAACCACGATTGCGACCGAATTTGAAAGATTGAGCGAGCGCGCCTCTTTGACCATTGGTATGCGGATTGTCATATCGTAGTTGTCGTGCAAAAGCTCTTCGGGCAACCCTTTTGATTCTCTGCCAAAAAACAAGAAATCGTTTGCGCCGAACTTTGCCTCGTCGTATCTCTTTGCCGCCTTTGTCGAGCAAAAGTAAAAATGCGGTGCGGACGTTCTTTCGTCATTGCCGTCAATGTGCCAACTGCCGTCCGTTGTTTTGTGGACTCTGCCATCTGCGTTTTTATCAAAAAATTCTTCAAGATTTTCATACACGATGAAATCCGTCAGATGCCAATAATCGAGCCCCGCTCTTTTCAACGCCCTGTCGCTTATATCGAAACCGATAGGTTTTATCAAATGCACTTTGCAACCCGTTGCCGCAGCCGTGCGGACGATGTTGCCCGTGTTTTGAGGGATTTCCGGTTCTACCAAAACAATATTGAACGCCATATTTCACTTCCGAATTTGATATTGCAATCATATCACTTTTGCTTGTCGTTTTCAAGCGTATGTCAATCGCAAAAAAAAACAACCGCCGAAGCGGTTGAGTTTTTTGCTTACTTGTTTACGCAAACATGTATAGCGGGACGAACAAAATCGTTGCCAAGATGATAAGCACGGTCAATATGTATGCGACCTTTCCGCCTACACCGGGGAGTTTTGCATTGTTCCAGCCATACCATGCGCCTGCAAGAGCAAGCACGAGCGTCGATGCAAGTCCGCACCAGATGCCTTCCCAAGCATATGTGCCTTCCGCAACGAGAATGATTGTCACGATACCGAGAACCGCAGCCAAGATAAGTGCGTAGCAAATGATTTGATTGATCGCGCTTTTAGACGGTTTCTTTCCCATATATTTACCTCCGAATTTGGTTTTGACACTATTATATCATCTCAAAAAATCTCGTCAACGCTTATACGGAAATATTAATGTAAATTTTAGATTTGAAAAAGCACGCAATTTCACGTCAATATTACATTCATATACTATATGTAAAGTATATATATTCCAATCATTACCTTAAATAGCTCACGCGCGCTTTGCACTCATTTTGCCGTGCCGACAGACACAAATACGCCGAGCACAGTTGCAATATCGCCCTTGCCGGATGCAACGCCCCCGCTACAAAACCGCGCGCGTTAAGTTGTTGTTGACTTAAAGCGGCTTTTGCAATACAATGTGCGTATGGAAAACAATAAAGAAATAAACAAACTTCAAAAGAATTTGTCCTTGCGACTTCTTATAAGCATAATTTTGACGGTTATGTTCCCGTTGGGCATTGCAATGACCGTCATCGGCGCAACTCGCAAAGAGGACGGTGGAGCGGTTTTCACCGCGATTATGGCAATCGGCATCGTGTTTGTAGTGCTCGGATTTTACGGCGCGCCTATGTCGTGGGTTACCTATGCACCCAAAAAGAAGTACGCTCGCATCATCGATGCGATAAAACGCGAAGGTTTCAGAGACGCAACCGAAATTGCAAACCATCTCTCGATGCAACCAAACGAAGTTATAGACGCAGTGCGCGTGTGCATCGACAAGCAATATCTGACAAACTACACCATCGAGGAAAACAAAATCATCCCCCTCAACAATCGTCCCGACGACCTCGGCTTGTACACCGTTCAATGCCCCTACTGCGGCGGCATCACGCAAACAAGCAACAACTTGCAAGTCAAGTGCGAATACTGCGGCAGAATGATAGACGTTGAAAAGAAATGACTTTTATGCAACCGAATAAGATAATTCGGTTTTAAGCCGCAAACAACTCGGCTAAACGTAAATAACGATACTATGGAAAAAGCACTCATCGGAGTGCTTTTTCAATTCATATGTTAGTCTTTTCAGTTCTCACTGTCGCAAATTTCTCGCTTGTAAACGTCTACGTCACAAAACTGTTTGTCAACCATCTTGTCGTTTGCAAGAATCAGCAATCTGCCTATGCCGATAAACAGCAACATCCCCAGCACAAGCACGACAAACATCAAAAAGTATGCAAGCGGATAGTTTATCGCACCTTTTGAAAACATCGACCATATAAACTCCGGACGATAAAACGGATAGGGATAAAAATGCATATCGCCGACTGCGCCGCGAATTATGGAAAAAATCGAATAAACGAAGGGATATATTGCAAAAAACCACACGGTTTTGTGATTTATTCGCTTATTTGTAAACGGGAAAAACCACAAAATCACCATAAACGGCGGTATTATCATATGAAAATACACTTGAATAAAACTGCTCATTGCGTGGTAGGAATCGCCCCACTGAAAAGGCGGTGTAAATCCCATCGGGATGCCTGCCGTGTAAACGAGCCCCGTCACCATAATATACGTCGTTGCCATTGCGCCGACAAGCGGATTGTACGCAACCTTTTTTGCGCATTTAACTCCAAACGAGGCAAGACCTGCACAAATGAGATAGACGTACACGAATACGTTCGACTGAATCGTAAAAAACGACAAGATATTAAATTTGCCGTAGTCCACGGGGCTGAATTTTTCGTCGTATTCGAATTTGTAATAACAAAGTCTGTGGATGATAATCAAAAATCCGAAAACGCCCAAAATCATGAGCAACGTTCCGAACGCCTTGTTTTTGGCAAGTTTACTCTCTTTGTACACAACCGCCCCCTTATCCTTGCAGCGCATTGCGACCGAATCGCAATACAAATATAAAACCATTCTAACATTAAACTACAAAAAGTCAATATCTACGGCGGTATGATACAATATTTTTCACTTTTGGGAAATAATATACACATATGGTATAAAGTGTTGTTGACTGCAAATTTGAGGAATATATAATATGTGTAGAAAACAAACCAAACGAGGTGTTAAATATGAAAAAATCAACAACTATTTTGTGGTTTTTGGCAAGTATATTGATGATTGTTGCGGGAATCGTGTGCTTCTGTCTTCCCGTTGACACGACGATGAGCGTATTTGCTTACATCGTAGGCGCAATCGTGCTTGTGATAGGCATTGTAGAAATCATAGGCTTCTTCACGACAGCAGGATTTGTAGGCGGTGGCGCATTCCTTGCGGACGGCATAATCACGACGATACTGGGCGTCGTCCTTCTTGCAAACGAAGGCGTGGTGGCAGGTTTCATCCCCTTCATCTTTGCAATGTGGTTTATCATCGAGGGCATTTCAGAGTTGTCCCTTGCAATTTCGGCAAGCAAATATCACGTTCCGTACTGGTGGACGCTTCTGATTCTGTCGATTCTTGAAATCGTTTTCGGTTTCCTCACCTTCTTCGATCCCATCGGCGGAGCAATCTCAATGGCGGTTATGGTGGGCACGTTCCTCATCGTACACGGCATATCGATGCTGGGTGATTGGATTGTCGCGCTTCGTGTCAAAAAGTTCTTCAAAGGCTTCTTCCAAAGACCTGCCGTATTCAACGAAGGCGAAGTTGACGACAGCCGTTGCGACGATCAAAGATAAAATCAAACGTCAAGCGCAAACCGCTTGGCACAAAACGACCAAACGACAATCATTGATTGTTCCTAATAATTTTCCCCCTTTATGAAAAAACGCTCATCGGAGCGTTTTTTCATTCCTACTTTTGCATATTCTTTTTTAACGTAAAACCGCAGTTTGCACTGCGGTTTCTGCACTTAAAACTATTGTCTTTTGCTTTTTTCGATTATTCTGCGAGATAATCGCGGCAAGCGTCTTCGAGAGCTCTGCAAATCGCAAACGCGTCTTCGAGGTTTTTGCCTCTGACCATAACGCCGTGATGTCCCATAAAGCAAGCGGGTGCGTCGCCGATTGCTGCGGCAACGTTCTTCACAAGACCGTTTGTGCCGGGAAGAGCCGCCTTTGCGCAAGGAATTTCTTTGCCGAGAACGTCTTGATATTTTTCGGGAACAGGCATTGCCTTTCCCATTGCGGCGAGGATGCAACCGTAGAACGGATGCGTATGAATGGTTGCGGTGATGTCTTTGTCGCCTTTGAGCAAAATCGCGTGGATACCTTTTTCGCTGGTGGCTTTGTTTGTGCCCGTCCATTCGAGAGTTTCCATATTGACTTTTGCCATTTGTTCGGGTTTGAGCATAACGTAATCGATGCCGGAAGGAGTTGCAAGCATAAACTTGTCGTCGAGTTTGACGGCGATATTGCCCCATGTACCTTGAACGAGGTTTTCGTCAAGCAATCTTACGCCTGCGTCCTTGATGTCTTGAGCGATTTTCTTTTCCTCGTCGGTGACGACAGCTGTTTGCTTTTCTTCTTTTACTTCCGTTTCACCGCTTTCCGCCGCTTTTTGTTGCTTTTGATTTGTCTTGGAATATTTGAGTTTGAACACCACGTGCTCCAAAAGAGCCGCAACCGCACTCATATGTTGAGTGCCGCCTTTGCTCTCCGCAAGGATTTCGGCATTGCAAGCCTTGTCCAAAACGAGCGTTGCGGTGAAAACTTCATCGAGGGTACGTCCCGTCACGACCGCGCCTGCCTCGGGGAGCAAGCAGCAATTGCGTTGACCGGAAAGAGCAGCAACGACGTCGGACGCAACGTTCTTTTGAGCGCACTTTATAGACACGCCGCAAACCTGCGCCATATCGTCGAGGATAGGCATAAGCGTTTTTCTCTTTTTGGAGAACTCAACGGTGCTGTCGCTGTCAACGATAGCGGCGGCGTTTGCCTCTTTGTCTTGACGGATTGCGCAGAACAAGATGACCGCAGCCGCACGGAAGTTGCCTTCGAGCGTTTCGATATTCTTGTCGTTGACAAAAGTCAAATTTTCTTCCTTGACGTCAGTGTAGTCGATTCTCGGATTTGTGATGACGATGCCGTCATCTTCTCTCACCGCGATGTAACCGCTTTGCAAATATTTCTTTTCCGCGAGCATTTTCGCGTATTTGTTGACGTTTGCAACAATCAATTCGTTCATATCAATCTCCTGAATGTGCCGCATAAGCATACACGACACTTATTATTGCTTTATCGATATTATATCAAACGCATAGAAAAAAGCAAGTTTAATTTTGCATTATGCTTTGCATAAAGATTGCTTAAAACGCGTTTGCTACTTATGGCACAAAAGCGCGTTTGCTTTTTGTGCCAAAGAAAACGTCGGCGCACTTTTGTGCGCCGACGACTTCGATTAGTGAGGTTTCTTTTCAAATCTGGAAGCGTCTTCGCACTTTACGACGGTTTTGAACACGTTTTCAAAGCGACGGAGTGCTTCGTCGATGATTTCGTCCGTATCTGCCATAGAGGTGTACAAGCGGCTACCGGCGAGCGTAACGATACCGTTTGCCATGTAGGCTGCGCCCATTTGCTCCATAGCGACCTTTCTTCTGAGCATCTCGGGTTTCTTTTTGAGCATCGGGATGATCGAACCGAGCAAGGACATATTGGAGAAGTCATAGCTCATTGCGCCCGTGCACTCGAGGTGAACGATGCTGCCTTGGTTGTATACGACGTAAGGAAGATTGTATTTCTTTACGAGAGCTTTGAGACCTGCCGCAAGACGATCGCCTGCTTTGCCGGCAACTTCGCACGCATTGTTCTTTTCGATCTCGCAGATTGCAAGATATCCTGCGTAAGAGCTGAGCGGGTTTGCTGCGAGCGTGCCGCCGACATATGCTTTCTTGCCCATACCTGCAAGACCTGCAGCCATGAGGGAAACGTACTCTTTCTTGCCGCCTACGCCGCCTGCGGAGGGATAACCGCCTGCAACGATTTTGCCGAACACCGTGAGGTCGGGATACATATCTCTGCCGGTGCCTTGACGTCTGAATTTGACGACTTTGCCGTCGACGAGTTTCTTGTCGTCAACCATCCAGGGCTTGCCGTCGATAAAGACGGGAGTGTCGTCAACTTTGTATTTGTCGCCGAAGAAGTAGCCTGCCGCACCGTGGATACCCACTCTGAAGCCCGTGACGACTTCGTCAAAGATGAAGAGTGCGCCGTACTTTCTTGCAAGGATTCTTGCTTTCTCGTTGAAATCGAAATCGATGGGACGAGTACCGGATTCGGGGCCGACGGGTTCGACGATAACGGCCGCAGTGCCTCCCTTTGCAACGTTTCTCTTGAGCATTGCTTCTAGCATGCCGAGATCGTTGGGGCGAACTTCGTCGGTGGTCTTGTAGCAACCGGGGATACCGTGAGATTCAAGGAATTGACGGCTTCCGGGGATCTTCAAACCGTAAACCATTTGATCGGACCAGCCGTGATATGCGCCGCCGACTTTGATGACGCGTTTATGCTTGGTAGCGCAACGAGCAACGCGGATTGCAGCCATGACGGATTCCGTGCCCGAACCGAGCATACGGAACATTTCGCAAGCAGGCATCAATTCGTTGATCTTCTTTGCAAGCAGGAGTTCTCCTTCGTGGAAAAGACCTGTTACGGGGCCGCAAGTGTTGAGGAGTTCGAAAACTTTTTCTCTGACCGCCGGGAAGTTGCTTCCCAGAATGGTGGGGCCGCCCGCTTGAAGGAAGTCGATATATTGGTTGCCGTCGCGGTCGTACAAATATGCGCCTTCAGCCTTCTCCATGCACATGGGGAACGGGAAGTTGAACGCAAGGTTGTGTTGAACGCCGCCGGGAATATACTTCTTTGCCTCGGTCGTGATTTCTTTGGACTTCGCGCATTTGGTGTCGAAATGATTGAGAACGTCTTTGAGAGCGTCTTCGGATACGCAATAGATCGGTTGATCCGTCAGATTCTTCAATTCTTTATTGATTTGCTTTGCATCTTGCCATTTGGAAATACCATAGCCGTTTGCCATAATTCGCCTCCTGAGATATTTGGAATTAATTTAATTATACCAAACGTAAAATTGATTGTAAATATGCAAAACGGCGGAATAAACGATACAAAAGAGCGTTTATGTCAAATACGAAACAAAAAAGCGCAATCATCTAAAAGCGCAAATATCGACGATTTTCAAACAACAGATTAAATTTTCAATCTCGATGTTTTGTCAAATCGAAAAAGCGGTAAAAGTCCAAAACCGTCCTACAAAATCGTCCGCCACTCAAAAACAAGTTTTTCAAGAGAATATTGTGCGTTAGCAGGGCTTGTCGACGGCAAAAGAGTCGCCATGTTTGCATACTCGGGATATGCCGACAAAAGATAGCGAAAAGACGCTTTTCCGTTGCAATAGATATGTGAAATCTTGCTTTTTGCAATCAGTGACGGAACGTCTGCCGGCGTCACGTTCGAAATCGCGCTGTCCTTGCTCGCCTCTATGTCGCACTCCTCCACGCTGTCATAGAGCGCGATATGATGTTTATGCAAAAATCCGATGCGTTCCTCAACGGACGCGCCGTACAAATCCACCCCGTACAAACAAGAAAGCACCTTCCAAAAACGGTTTTTGGGGTGCATATAATAGAAATTGTTTTCAACCGACTTGACGGACGGCACGCTTCCGAGAATAAGCACTCGCGACTCGCCGTCTATCACCGCCGGAAAGGGATGTTTAATATGACGAATTGACATATTTTATACTCTCACGCGCGCAACGCACGTATTGCGCGTATTATTATGGATTGATTCGCAATTCACCATGCAACGACAAAATTTGCTTTTTCAAATCCTTTCAAACGCATCAAAGGCGCAAGTCGTTGCCTTTCATCTCTATCATCATCGAATATTGCTTGTGGCTCAATCTGGAATAAATGCGCTCGCCGTAGCGATTGAGGATATTTTCCCCGGTTAGATTGGTGGTTATAACGGTTGCGCGTCCTCTCGTTTGTCTTTCTTCGAGCACCAAAAGCAGATATTCCACCGTTACGTTTTTGAGCATAGGCTCCGTACCCAAATCGTCGATTACGAGCATATCGCAAGCGATAACGTCGTGCAAAAGTGCGTTTCGCTCGGCAATCGGCGAGGTGTGGACGGTGAGCATGAGCGAACAAAACTCGTATGCGCTGACAAACTTCACGGCATAACCTTTTTCGACGACGGCGCGAGCCATTGCGCTTGCAAGACAGGTTTTGCCCGTGCCTACACCGCCCGAAAACACAAGCGTTTTGCACTTTGCGGAGGGGAATTTGTCAACGTACTTCTTCATAGATTGGTAAAGTTCGTCCGTCAAGGCACGTTGCTCTTTATTCTTGATTTTGGAAAGGTCGCAATCCTCAAACGAAAACTTTGCTCGACGGTCGATTTGACACTCTTCTTTCAAGTTTTTTATAAACAAGTCCCACACGCACGAGCAAACTTTGCCGTCGACGTAGCCAGTGTCGTTGCAAAGAGGGCAAGATGGTTTACTTTCGAAATCTTCTTCGCAAAAACCGTATTTTTTAAGCGTTTTTTGATATTCTAAACGAGCTTTTTCGACCGTTTTCGACATATCTTCGTCGCTTGTCATAGCCGAAAAAGACGCGTCGATATACGCCTTGTTTGCACGCGAAATTTCCTCTGTTTCAAAGGCTTTTTTTGCAATTTCCTGCGCCTTGGCTCTTTGTGCGTCTATTTGTTTTTGACGCTCCGCGAGCGTTTTTTGCATAACTCTTCGTTTCATATCACCACTCGATGTCCTTCAAACTGTCTATGCTGGTTATCACGCTTTTCAGTTCTTCTTGCGAATACGTGCGCTCTTCAAACGTCTTTTCTCTCGTCTTTTGACCGCTCTGCAACGGCGTAAACTTCTTTGCGCTTTCAAGCGTATTGATGCCGTTTGCCTTGTAGGTCGAAAGCAACTGATTGACGAATGCGGTCGGATACGTCTTGCCCACTGCCTGCTCCGCGGCATAAAGAATTATATCGTCGCCAAATCCCCACGTAACGCTCCACGTGCGATAGTATTCTCTATCCTGACTCGTAACCGTTCTCGATCGTCCGCTTGCCTCGATAATGCGCTTGATTTTGCTGTCGAGCTCGATTTGCGAGAGCATGTATTCGTCTATGCTTTTTGCGCTCAACAAGCCTTGTTTGTAGAACTTTTCAACGACGTTGTTCATGCCGTCAAGAGTGCGCACGCTGGATATAAAGCAGTGATGCGCAATCTTCGTGAGTGCGTCGAGGTCGAAACCTTTTGCCGTCCACGGCACGATGTACACCTCGATTTCATGCTCGAAAGATTCGTAATAAATGCCAAGGTTTTTGTTGACGGCAACGGCGATTTCTTTGAGGTGTTCGCGATGCGATTGATAGTCGTTCATCTCCTCTGCCGTGAATATGGACATACGATAAAACTCGTCGAGTTTGGAATCGAGCTTTTTGAAGTTTTTTGCGCCTTTGAGCGTCTTTGCCGCAGCAAGCACGGCGTCGAGCTCGTAGCCCCAACTGCGAGTCCATTTGAGGAGCATTTGCTTTTCTTCGAGTTCCGCTCCGCCCTTTCTTCCGAGCGCGACAAGCACTTTTTGCATTTGTTCGGATTGTTGGTCGTATTCTGAAAGTTTGTTTTCTACGTCGCTTGCGGTGCGTACGCCGTCGGCAACCCAGTTGCGCGCAACGGTGAGAATGTACGGATACCTCACCCCCATGCCCTTCAAATTGATGCAGTATTGCACGATCATGAGCATTGCGTCCTGTTCGAGCTTGCTCTCGTCAAGGAAGGTATAGTATTCGTTATACTCGTTCGGAGTGAGCATACGCTCGGGGAAAAGCTGTTGAAGGTGCGCATTGAAATCGTTCCACTTTTCGCTCTTGTATTTCTTGGGCGTTTGCATGGAGTGTTTCAAGCTCAAATATTGCACTTCGAGCGGTTGTTTGCTCACGATTTGTACAAGCCCCATATCCTCGAAATAAGAATATGAGGATATGATGTCCGCCTCGGTCATGTCAAGACGCGCGCAAAGTTCCTGCACGCTGTTTTCCTTTTGCGGCGTCATACAAAGATACAAACCGTAAAGATAAACTTTTATTTGCTTTTCGTCGCAATAGGGCAAATGCTCGTTGATAAACAAGTTGTCCACGAGCGTAAACGTTTCCATCAAAAAGTCGCTTTGAAATTTTGCAAAACCCACGATAATCACTCCTTTTATACGGAGTATAATCATAACACAACAATCGACAACAAACAAAACAAAACTCCGCCGAATCTGAAAATAACAATATATTGTGTCCACTCCCGTTTTGCACGACGAATGAGCGTTAGTTCTTCCTCTACAAGGGTTGAACGGCGTGTACACTAAATTAGATGTACCCCCTCTTTCCCTCTCGGGCTTTTCTCCCACCACTCAAATAGGGGCAGTTCTCTACAAGATTATCCGTCGTTCGCGGGGGAGACAGTCGGCACTCGCATAGATATGGACATTTCACTCATTATGCCACTTCGCCTGCGTGGCGGCTACGCAACAGAATGCCACGCATTCTCGTACTTTTCGTCAAGCTCGGCGCTCATATTCTCGCCGCCTTGCGGCTCGCACTTCGAATAGGCATATTCCGTCAATAAGTACGCCTTGAATAAGTGTTTTGTTTCTCCGCTTGCGCCAAAGGCGCAATTCACCAAGCAGACAATCTTGCGAAACTGTGGCATGAGTTTTTGTCCTTGCTCAAACTGATAGCAAAGATTTTCTGCGCGGTAGTAATTGAGAAAACAAGCGAGGTCGTTGGCAATCGCCACTGTGTTTACATTTCTATTTAGGGGATTCCCACGTCGCTTTGCTCCTCGGAATGACAGCGTTGTGGGCGGTTGCCATAACCTAGGCGCCGTTTGAATTCTCCGCTTGTGTGCAAAGCACGCTAAACACCAAGCAGACAATCTTGCGAAACTGTGGCAGGAGTTTTTGTCCTTGCTCGAACTGATAGCAAAGATTTTCTGCGCGGTAGTGATTGCGAGAACAAGCGAGGCTCTCGGCAATACGCAACCGCGTGTTGCCGTTGCCTATGCGCCGTTTGAGCAATAGGAGCGTACTTGTTGTACGTGACTGTTTAGGAGCAGGGGGCTGACACAGTTATTCGCTCAATGACGGCTTATAGATTGAATGGGGTGACTTGGTAGACATAATAATTCAACCAATTATAAAACAGCAAATTCGCCGTGCTACGCCACTTCATATCTACCTTGTCGAGAGAATCGCCGAGAAAATAGTTGACGGGTTTGTGAATGGGCAAACCTTTTTCTAAATCCCTGAGGTATTCGTTGCAAAGTGTAAAACGGTCATATTCGCTATGCCCGGTAAAGAAGAACGACTTGTTGTCAACGGTTTTGGCAATGACGACGCCTGCCTCATCGGATTCGGCAAGCACTTTGATTTGCGGGTTTTTTTTAAGAGCGTCCTCGTCGATGCGAGTGTGACGTGATGTCGGGATATAGAACGTGTCGTCCATACCTTTCAGAAGCATATCGTTTGCAACAACGGCATGCGCAGGATAAACGCCGAAAAGTTTGTCGGGCAAAACCTGCTTGGCTATTTTGAACTTGTGATAAAGCGCGGCTTGCGCCCCCCAGCAAATATAAATCGTGCTTGTGACGTTTTTGTCGGCAAAGTCAAAGATTTGTTCAAGCTCTTTCCAGTACTTCACTTCCTCAAACGGTATGGTTTCGACGGGCGCGCCCGTGACGATCATTCCGTCGAACTTCATTTTTTTGATTTCGTCAAGGCTCTTGTAAAAACGTATCATATGCCCTATCGACACGTGCGTCGGTTCGTAGGAATCCGTCTTGATGAGCGTGACGTTGATTTGAAGAGGCGAGTTTGAAAGCAACCTTATAAGTTGTGTTTCTGTTGTTTCCTTCGTGGGCATGAGATTGAGTATCGCAATCTCGATTGGACGGATGTCCTGTCCCACAGCCCTAGCCTCGTCCATAACGAAAATCTTTTCGTCGGACAGACTTTTGTACGCAGGCAAACCTTTTGGAATTATAATCGGCATATTGTCACCTATATTGCGCAATCGGCAGTTTATGCGTCGATACAAGCATTGTCAAGTGCTTGTTTGATGTCGTCGATGAGGTCTTGCGAATTTTCGATTCCGCAAGAAAGGCGCACGAGATCGGGCGATACGCCAGCGTCGACAAGCTCTTTGTCGGTGAGTTGGCGGTGCGTCGAACTTGCAGGATGCAAACAGCAACTGCGTGCGTCGGCAACGTGCGTTTCGATTGCGACTATTTTAAGCCCTTTCATAAACTCTTCCGCGGCTTTTCTTCCGCCCTTAACGCCGAAACTCACAACGCCGCAAGTGCCGTCTGGGCAATACTTCTTTGCAAGCTCATAGTCCTTGTCCCCTTCAAGAGAGGGATATTTTACCCAAGCGATTCTCGGATCGCTTGCAAGATATTTTGCAACAGCCAAACCGTTTTGGCAATGGCGTTGCATTCTCACGTGCAAACTTTCAAGGCCGAGATTGAGCAAAAAAGCGTTTTGCGGACTTTGAATAGAGCCGAAATCTCTCATAAGTTGCGCCGTGCACTTTGTGATAAACGCCCCTTCTTTGCCGAATTTTTCCGCATAGGTTATGCCGTGATAGCTATCGTCGGGAGTGCAAAGCCCCGGGAATTTGTCGGCATGCGCCATCCAATCGAACTTGCCGCCGTCAACGATTGCGCCGCCAACCGCCGCGCCGTGTCCGTCCATATACTTTGTTGTCGAGTGAGTGACGATATCCGCGCCCCACTCTATCGGACGACAATTTATAGGCGTTGCGAAAGTGTTGTCCACAATGAGCGGTACGCCGTGTCTGTGCGCCACTTTTGCAAACAACTCTATATCGAACATTCTGAGTGCCGGGTTTGCGATTGTTTCACCGAAAACCGCTTTTGTATTGGGTTTGAAAGCCGCCTCGATTTCCTCTTCCGTGCTGTCTGGAGAGATAAACGTGAAATCCACGCCCATTTTTCTCATCGTGACATTGAAAAGGTTGAAAGTACCGCCGTATATCGCACTTACGGCAACGACGTGGTCGCCTGCGTTTGCGATATTGAAAACGGCGTAAAAGTTTGCGGCTTGACCGGACGATGTGAGCATACCTGCCGTACCGCCCTCGAGCTCTGCGATTTTTGCCGCGACGTAATCGTTTGTCGGGTTTTGCAATCGCGTGTAAAAATATCCGCTGGCTTCGAGGTCAAAGAGCTTTGCCATATCGTCGCTTGTGTCGTATTTAAAAGTGGTGCTTTGGACGATGGGGATTTGCCTCGGTTCGCCGTTCTTGGGCGTGTAGCCGCCTTGAACGCAAGTGGTTTCAATTCTTTTCATATTTACCTCATAGCGCATAGCGCAAAAAACTTATTTTCTTTTGAAAAGCCCGCAACGTGCGTACGGACAAAGGAGAAAAAGGTCGGATTTGCAATCGAAGCGAGAAACTTACCTGTTGTATTCTTTCATCACTCTTTGCAAATTGCGTTTGTTTTCCTTTTCTTTTATCGCCTCGCGTTTGTCGTGAAGCTCTTTGCCTCGACAAAGACCGAGTTCGATTTTGACGAGAGCGTCTTTAAAATAGATTTTGAGCGGAATCAGCGTATAACCTTTTTGTTCCACTTTTCCGCGAAGTTTGTTTATTTCGGACTTATTGAGCAAAAGTTTGCGCGTGCGACGAGGATCGACGTTGTTGTAACTTCCCATTTTGTATGGGGAAATATGTGCGCCAAGCATAAAAACTTCGCCGTTTTTGATAATGACGAAGCTATCTCTAAGGTTTACCGCACCTAGACGAATGGACTTGACTTCGCACCCCACGAGAGCAATGCCTGCCTCATAGGTGTCCTCGACAAAGTAATCGTGATAGGCTTTTTTGTTTGTTGCAACTTGTTTTATCATAATTCGATTATACAATACTCGTTTGATATATTCAAGCCCGAAAGGGATGAATACGCTCGCATTTTGCCCGAGAAAAACAAAACGGCTCGAAAAACGAGCCGCTTGGATACTTTCTTTTGATGATGCGAGTTATTTGATAAGTCCCCACATAACGAAGCAGATGATCGAGCAAACGAGAATGAAAGCGAAGAGTCCGAAAGTGATCTTTTTCAAAACGCTTTCTTTGTTGGTCGATTTGTTCTTGCCGTAGTAAGTATCGCTTGCGCCCGTGATGACGCCGACGTTGTCGTTGGTGCCCTTTTGCATCATGATGACGACGATGATCGCAACAGCGGCAACCACCATCAATATGAGAAACACTTTCAAACATATGCTATAATCCTCGTACCTGACGCCTTGTTCGGCAGCAAGAAGGATTGCGTTCAATGTATCAAGCATGTCTATACCTCCTAAAAGTTACTTTGAAATTTTAGCACACGAAAAAGCAATTTGCAAGCGGTTTTATATATATTTTGAAGGTTAATTGCCATAAACGCGACTTTTTTTGTTTGTAACCTATTCAAAGCGCGCCGAATATAATGTGCAAAATCAAGCGAGGTGAAAAATGGACTTATCCAAATATGCAAGCGCGCTACCCTATCCCGACGTGGAAGTCGAAAAAAACATTGCGGAATCCAAACTGCTTATGCCGGTATATTCAGGCTCTACCGGCGAACTTACGGCGGTTACGACTTACATTTTTCAGACGTACGTAACGCCGAAGTATCCGGAAATTCAAGAAGCACTAAAAGGCATCGCAATAACCGAGATGTTGCATCACAAATTGCTTGGCGAAACCATATACAAACTTGGCGGTTATCCCGTCATGGGCGCACGCACTTACTGGAACGGAAGTTTTGCGAACTATACCCTATCGCCTCAAAAATATTTGAGAGAAAACGTGCTTGCCGAGCAAAACGCAATCATGAACTACGAACGCACCATTCTCAACTTATCCTCGGACAACGTGAAGATGCTGCTGGAACGCATTATTCTCGATGAAGAAGTACATATCAAAATATTCAAACAACTGCTCAAAGACCACTTCGACGTCGAGTGTGAAAGCAGACAATAAATCGAAAATTAAAACCTGAATTCAAAAATCTAGCGTGGCCGTCTTTTACGACAAAAGCGCGTTTATTATGCAAAAACAGACGATCAAGCGTCTGTTTTGCAAATTGTGCGATAAATTTTGTCAAGTCCGTTCCAAAACAACCGATAGACGTATTCGTATGCGTCCTCGCCTTGTCCGTAAGGGTCGGGAACGTCCCCTCCTAGCAAATCCGACAGAACGAAAAGGTTTCGCTTTGCGCCGTAATTTGCCTTCAATACGTCTGCGTGATACTGCGTCATAACAAAAACGTAATCGGCTTTTTTGTAAAGCTGCTTGGTGCAAAACTGCGACTGCCTGTCAAAATACGGCACTCCGTGTTTGTCGAGAGTTGCAAGGCACAACGGATTTATTCTGTCGTTTGAAAGTATAAGCCCCGCGCTGTCAACCTCGACAGAATCGTTGCCTTTCGACTTCAAATACGCTTTAAATATATATTCGAGCATCGGGGAACGACAAGTGTTTGCCGAGCATACGAAAAGCACTTTCATACGCTCTTTCCTCCCGCCGCTTTCTCTACCCTGTTCATGACGGACGCTTCGAGTCCCGTTCCGTCGAGGTGTTCGATGATTATGTAGTCGTATTCTTTCTCCGCCGTATGCAATGCGGAATACACGTTGCGCGTGTAGTCCTCAACGGTTACGCCCAAAGAGATTTGAGCGCGCTCGCCCACTTTATCCCTATATATATCGCGCGCGACGATAACCGGCTTCATTCCCTCTGCGATTTTTTTGTCGTATTCGCTCACGGCATGGTCGATATTTTGTGCCATAACCGTTTCCACGACAGGCGCATAATGGGTATATTTCATTCCGGGGGCTTTTGCGATTTTGATGACTTTGCCGTTTTGGCTCACTTCTCCGACGATGTCGAGAAGCATCTCGGCGGTAACTGCGCCCGGACGCAAAATAGTGGGCGTATCGCAAGTGAGGTCGAGCACCGTCGATTCGATGCCGACTTGGCATGCGCCGTCGTCCAAAATGAGTTCCACTTCCCCTTTCAAGTCCTCGTACACGTGCCGAGCGGTTGTCGGGGATATGTGCTTGGAGCGATTTGCGGAAGGCGCGGCAAGCGGCTTACTTTTTGCGATAAGCTCTCTTGCCCACTTATTTTTCGGCATACGTATGCCCACCGTTTCGCCGCCTGCCGTGACGATATACGGGATTTTGTCGCTCTTTTTGAGGATTATCGTAAGCGGACCCGGCATAAAGCGATCGGCAAGCTCGTAAAACTTGTCGGGAATATCCACCGCAATGTCCTTAACTTGTTCGAGGGATGAAATATGCACGATAAGCGGATTGTCTTGCGGTCTGCCCTTCGCCTTGAATATTTTTGCAACGGCTTGCTCGTCAAAGGCGTTTGCTCCGAGTCCGTAAACGGTTTCCGTGGGGAAAACCACAAGGCCGCCCTCGTTTATGATTTTTGCGCCTTCGTCAATGCCGTCGCTTGCTTTTTTAATTTCGGTTGTCATTCGTATGCCTTCTTACACAAGTCTGTACACGGTGTAGCTGACGTTCGTACCCACCGTAACTTTGTCGAACACAAAGACGTTGCTTGGCGAGGACGTGGGCGCGTAAAGAACGCTGCCTGCGCTCATCGTTGCGTTCATAACGACGTTTTTGTTTACGTTCGGGTTGAAATTTTTGATGCCGTAGTTGTATATGGTCTTGTTGTTGCTATCCTTCTTTCCGCTGTCGACTTTGTACATATAGCAGCCGATTTTGTAGATGAAATTGCCTTTGGAATCGGTTGCGATTTCATCTTTTGAAAGCGGGGTCGAGCCGTCGCTCATTTCGGTGATTTGTTTGCCGTCGCTGCCGACGATAAACCACGTCTTGACGCCTTGGTCGTTCTTCGTCTGACCTACAGTGTACGAGCCTCTGAACGCGGACAGCGTGTAATACTTGAAGGGAATCACCACGTCGCCGTTGAGGTTGAACGCGCCGTAGAGTTGATCGGGGTTCGACGACGTATCGTCGGGATCGTTGACCGCAGCCACGAAGATATTGTTTGAAAGTTCTTGTTGCTTGATGTCGTTTCTGCCGTTGTGTCCGATGCGGTTGCCGTCCTTGTCGTAGACGTTAAACTCGCTGGGCAAAAGCGGATTGTAGTAGTAACCGTCCACGCATTGCATAATGAGGTCGAGATAGCCGACCTTCTCTTTCTTCTGGTCTTTTATCGTAATGCCGTAGTTGCCCGTGAGCGACATGACGACATTGAGGTTTTCGTCGAGGATAAATTGATCGTAAGTGCCGACTTTGTTCGTGATCGTCAAGCCGTAGCTTGCGTACGTAAAGCCGTCTTTGAGATAGGACGAAGTCGCAACGCCTGCCTTGTCGCCGTCATAATAGTTGTTCTCCATATACAGAAAAACTTTGTCGGCGTTTTTGGTGTACGCTTCCGACTTATCGTTGTCGGGAGTGTAAATTCTGCGCGTAAACACGTAGTAATCGAAACCGTCATAATAGGTGTATTCCTTGTCCTTTTCCACCGTCCAGTCTTGGTGGATAAAGAACTTGCCGCCGCCCATATACGTGATCTCGCCGTAATAATCGTCTTTATCGTTGTCGGAAACCGTACCGTTTGTGGTTGCAATCGTGGTTTGTCCCGCCGCCGCTTGCGTTGCGGGCACGGAGAAGATAAAGTCACCCGTCGTGTTGCCCGTTATCGTGACGTACTTTCCGTCGAAGCCTTTGACGTTTGTAAGCGTGCCTTTGGCGTTTTCAAGGCGCGCGACGAGCATGCCTCTGTCTTTCAAATCGCCGCTTGTCGTAGTACGATATATCGAGGTATAACCGCTCACGCCGCTCTTGTCGTATGAGGGATTGACCGCAACCAAACCGCCGTCGAGAATCTTCAATATCGTATCGATGTTTGCGCCGGTGTTTGAAGAATAGTTGATTTTGGTGCGCGAAATCACGGTGTTGCCCGTTGCGTCGAAAACGCCCGCTTCGCCGTTTATAAATTTGCATGCGATAAGGCCGTCTTTAACTCTCAATGCGCCGATGCCCAAATATGAGGGGAACAGCATACCTTTCATGCCGCCGTCAAAGTATTCCCTTTCGTCACCGCATTTGACTATGGAAAGTGCCTCGCCGTTGTTTACGACAAATGCGTTTAAACTCTCTATGTAGCCCACGTCGCTGTTGACGTTTGCCGCTTGAGTGGATTTGGTTGCGCTTGTGGTATAAATTTCCCAGCCCGTGTCGAGAGTAAACTCTCTTTGTGCGCCGCTGAACTCGGGGTTGCTTGATGTGGATTTAAAAATATCCTCAACCGACTTTGCCTTAATTTCGTCTTTGTTGCATGCGGCAAAAATCGCAACGCAGGCAAAAAGCGTACATACGGCAAGTGTGATTGCAATGAATTTTGCAAAAAATCCTTTGTTTTTCATAGTTGCTCCGTAAAATAGTGAGTGCTTATACGCACCCCCGTCGTCATATATACAAAGTCCGCAAGCAAAAGATTGGCTTTCACTTTGAGCGGATGAGATATATCCGTTTGTTTTGCAAGATAACCTCTTGAAAGATTGTCCACGAGTATTCCGTCAAGTCCCTTGCAATGTTCGCACACGATGCCGTCCGAATCCTTAAAATAGGCGTTGCCTTCAATATCGCACTTGCATACGTTGCAATGTTGAAAGTCTAGTTCGTTGCCCGATATATCCAAAAATCCCAACAAGAAATCTCTTGAAACGTCGTCCGAGTCGCACTCGGAATAAGCAAGCGCGTCGAGTGCTTTGAGCGACAAGATAAACAAGTCGGGATTTGCGTCTTTCGAGCCTCTTTGCAGCGTTTCGAGAATCATTGACGCCGCATAGTACTTTTCGATGTCGTAAGTTATGCTCGAAAAGGATTCGATTTGACTGCACTCCGTAACTATGTATCTGCCGTTTCGTCCGCTCAGTACGTAATCGCCGAAATTCATAGGCTCTGCTGCATAGCGGAGTTTTGCCTTTGGTTTCAGACATCCCTTTGCCGTTGCCGTCAAAACGCCCGTATCAACGCCGACAAGAGTGACAATCATATCACTCTCGTTGTAAGGTACCGCCCTGGTTACGATGGCTTTAACTTTTACGTCGGCTGTTTGCATCGTCCTCTCTCGCCATATGCGAGATATCCTCGTATTCCTTCATCGCAAGGTACATTCCGTACACTTCGACGTCCCCGGTTTTTGCAAACATTTCCCACAATTCACGTTTGTTCACGTTGTCAGTATGTGCAAAAACGTCCGCTTTATCCGAGTTTTTTCAAAAGTTTTTCAAAATCGGCAATCTTGCCTTTCAGTCCTTTTTGAGAGCTTTGAGATCGTAGCCGAGTTCTTTCATAATCCTGTCGTCGTCGCGCCATTCGTTCTTCACGCGCACGTAGAGCGTAAGAAAAACCTTTTCGCCCGTCATCTCTTCGAGGTCGTGGCGAGCTTTGGTTGCGATTTGTTTGAGCATTTCGCCGCCCTTGCCGATGACGATTGCCTTGTGCGATTGCTTTTCGCAAATGATGTCGGCGTCGATGTCGATGATGGGTTGCCCCTCTCTCTCTTCGAACTTGTTGATGTAAACGCCTATTCCGTAAGGCACTTCCTTGTCGAGAAGATAGAGAGCTTTCTCTCTTATTATCTCGGTTGCCATAAAGCGCATACTGCTTTCGGTGTACATATCGTCGGGATACATCGGCGCGCCTTCGGGCAAAAGCGAAACAAGCTCTTCTTTCAACACTTCGAGATTGTCCCCTTTCTTTGCCGAAATAGGCACGATTGCTTTCAATCCCTCGATTTTGTTGAGCTTTTCAAGGGTTGCGAACGTGGTTTCTCTCGTCACGCAGTCCTCTTTGTTTAGTGCCACGACTATGGGAGCTTTGTGCGCGTTCTTTTCCAAAAACTCGTAATCCTCTTTTTGCATACCCTTTGCGCCGTCGATGACGTACACGACGCCGTCAACGTCTTTGAGGGAGTTTTCAACTGCCTGCATCATGTATTGTCCGAGGTGATTGCGCACCTTGTGGATACCCGGCGTGTCGATAAGCACCATTTGATAGCCGTCGCCGTTGATGATGCCCAGAAGTTTGTTTCTCGTCGTTTGAGGCCGCCACGATACGATAGACACTTTTTCACCGACAAGCGCGTTTGTGAGTGTCGATTTACCGGCGTTTGCAAGCCCTGCTATACATATAAATCCGCTTTTGAAATCCATATTTTTCCTTCGTTCCGTCTTGTTTTCGAGCGGCTATCCGCGTCGAATTTTTATTGTCGTTGTTTTAGTTTCTTTTCAAGCCTGCTTTGTCCATAATTGCTTTTTGGTGGGCAATCATCACTTTTTCGTCTTCGGGGTCGATATGGTCGAATCCGAGGATGTGCAAAAAGCCGTGGCAAGCCAAAAATCCCAGCTCTCTCGCATACGAATGACCGTACTCTTTTGCTTGCTCCATAGCGCGCTGTCTGCAAATCATAATCGAGCCCAAAAGCACTTTTTTGCCGTCGTAATCGCAAGGCTCGAAGTCGTCCTCGCTCACAGGCAAATCGAGTTTGTCAAAACACGGAAAACTCAAAACGTCCGTAACCTTGTCAATCCCTCTCGCCTCTTTATTGAGCGCGCGAATGGTATCCTCGTCGACGACCGTCATGTCGATAAGGAAGAAATCCGGTTGCCCGAGATGTTTGAAACACGCTTTCTCAACTTTTTTAACGAGTTGTTTTTCTTTGAAATTTGCGCCGGTAATTTTTATCATACGTGACTTTTGTGGTGATATTATTTGTTAAAGGTGTTTGCCGAGCGTTTCTTTTCATAGCTAACCCTACTGTGGTGAATTGACGGCAACACTTCGATGATCGTGCGTTTTATGACCGCAATATCGCCCATGGTGATGGGACATTCGTCAAATTGGCGCAATTCCATTTTTTCGTCCACGAGCTTGTTGATTCTTGCCTCGAACTCTTCCTTGGTGTCGGGCATATACGCGCGCATTGCCGCCTCGATTGTATCCGCAATCATGATGATTGCCGCAATCTTGGTTTGCGGTTTAGGACCTGCATAGGTGTATTTGTCCACAGCAAGATCCCCTTCTTCTTTGAGCGTCAACGCTTTTCGATAAAAATAGCCCACCGGCGAAGTGCCGTGGTGTTCTCTGCATATTGCGACGATTTCCTTCGGAAGTCTGTTTTGTTTTGCCAAAATCTCGCCAAAGAGCGTATGCGAAGTTATCATACTGACGCTGACTTCGGGGATGAGTTCGTCGTGCGGATTGTACGAAGATTGGTTTTCGCTGAAATAAATAGGTGCTTTCAGCTTGCCGATGTCGTGATAATACGCCGCGCATCTTGCCATATTGGGATTTTCGCCGATAGCCGAAGCGCAAGCCTCTGCAAGATTGCCCACGACGAGCGAGTGGTTGAAAGTGCCGGGAGCTTCGCTTGCAAGACGCTTCAAAAGCGGATTCGACAAGTTGCAAAGCTCGTTCAGACGGAAATCGTCCGCAATATTGAACATACCTTCGAAAATTGCGACGAGAGGCATAAACACCAACGACGCCGCAATATTTGCGCCGTACGACCACACAACATCCCACAAAAGGTTCATGCTCGTATCGCCGCTTGCAAGCGTAAACATAACCACAAGCGGTTGCATCAACAGCGGAGTTGCCATGGATACAAGCAAAAATTTGAGGCGCGAAAGATGCTTTTTCTCATAAAAATTGACGATTATCGCGCACAAACTGTTGCAAACGACGGACGCAATCACGGTGGTATAATCGTAAGTCACGGCGTCGCGCATAAACGCAACCGCAATCATAATCGCAACCACGGCAGTGGAAAGCGTTGCGCTGCGTCTGTCGATAAGCTCGATAAGCACGAGGGTTGCAAGTGCGATAGGCATTGCGTAAAGATTGAACTTCGTCGCAGTCGCTATTGACGCCATAAACGTGACAACCACAAGAATTATCGTCAGGTGGAAATCTCTCACGCTCGTTCCTTTCTGGTGGGTAAACCTATAAATGCCTGCCATAAGGAAAACCGTCAACACGCCCGACGCGATAAAAATCGCCGTCGTCGCAAGTGCGTTTTTCGCCGTGAAAGCGTCCATGAAATTACCGATCATATAGAGCGCGAAAAGCGTCATCGCAAACACTGCGACAATCGCCGTAACAAAACATTTGCCGATATAACCGCTTATGTCTTTTCTCGCAATGGCTTTTTCTTTTTCGGCTCTTGAAAGATCTCTTACGTCATCTATCATAATTCACTCCCGCAAGATCAGTCGTCGTTTTCGTCTTTTGCGACTTTTGCTCTTGCCGATTCTGCTTTTTCATATGCTTGTATAATTCTCGTCACGAGTTCGTGGCGCACCACGTCTTTTGCGGTGAGTTTCACGATTTCGATACCCTCCACTCCGTCAAGCACCTCGATTGCGTCGATCATACCGCTTTTGACGTTTTTGGGAAGGTCGATTTGCGTTACGTCGCCCGTGACGACTATTCTGCTGTTCTCGCCCATACGAGTGAGAAACATTTTCATTTGTTCCTTTGTTGTGTTTTGCGCCTCGTCGAGAATGATGAAGCTGTTTGAGAGCGTCCTGCCTCTCATATAAGCAAGCGGAGCAATCTCTATGCTGCCTCTTTCTATGTGGCGAAGATATGCGTCTTGTCCCATCATCTCTTGCAACGCGTCGAAGAGAGGACGAAGATACGGATCGACTTTTTCGTTCATATCTCCCGGCAAAAATCCGAGCTTTTCGCCCGCTTCCACCGCCGGACGAGTGAGAATGATTTTGTCGATTTCCTTGTTTTTGAGTGCATATACGGCAAGCGCGACCGCAAGATAGGTTTTGCCCGTTCCGGCAGGACCTACGCCGAAAACTATGCTCGATCTCTTGATTGCGTCAACGTACTTCTTTTGACCCAGCGTTTTGGGACGAATGATTTTTCCGCGCGCGGTGATTGCCACCGTACCCATCAAATCTTCAACGTCGAAATCCTTGCCTGCCTTTGCATAGCCTATAACCATGTTTACGGTCTGCGAAGAAAGCGGTTGCTTTTTACACAGCTTTTCAAGCGCGTCGATAGCTCTGATCGTGCCTTCAACGTCCTTTTCCTCACCGCTCACCTTTACGCCCGTGCCCATGGCAAAAACGTCAACGTCGAAAGCGTCGGTAAGCCTTTCGATATTCTCGTCAAGCTCCCCGAAAACGCTCATCATAACGTCGTAGTTTTCAAAATGCTTTTCTTTTTGAGTTTTCATTTATATGATTTCCTCTGCTTCGAGCGTAACGGTGACGTATGCGCCTTCCTCCGTCTTGGTTATTTCGTAGTAGGCATCGAGCACGGTTGCACTCTCGCTCAAAGACGCAACGACGTCGGAATAAACCGCTCTTTTCATTTGCTCGTCGTCAAGCGTATTTTTCCTTTCGACCTCTCGTATCTCCTCAAACTCGTACGAATAGATTTTGAGGGGTATCAGATATGAAAAATCGCTCACCGACGTTTTCAGTCTATACCTTTCAAACGGACTTTTAGGCGTTTTCGGAGTTTTGCCGAACATGCCGTAGCGAGTGTATTTTTTGATCGACACGACTTCTTCGACGCTCTCGACGTTTGCAAAAAACCTCGTGCGTTTGAGATAAACTTTTCCAAAAGCATACCCTCTCGCTTCAACGGGAATTTTGCTGTCGCCGTACTCTATATAGCCCTCTATCAGCGTGTCACCGACGTCCACCACGTCGCCGTACTTTTTCACCGCAGTGCCGCTCTCTGCAATCACTCTGGTGATGACTGCGCGCTTGGATGCTATCACACCTTTGCCGTTTCCTTGCACAAAACCCTCTTTTTTCAGTGCGGTTTTGTATGATACGTTTACATGAGTGCCGTTTGCCGATACGCTTGCAAACGCAACGCCGTCAAGGGACATGATTGCCTTTTCGAGTGCGCTTTTGTCCAAAGATTTCAGCCTTGCGCCTTCTTTAAGCCCGTACTCTTTCAGTATGCCGCTTATCTCGGCGTTTAATGCGTAGTCGCTCGCGCCCTCGCACCTTACGCTCACGCGCGTGACGAAACACGAATAAATCCAAACGGCAACCGCCACGAGCACAATCCCGACAATCAATCCCGCTCTCGTCAACGAGCGGAAAATTGCAGGCGACACTCCGCCTATATTAATTATTTTATAATCATAACATAAGTTTTGCAATAATGCAATAATCTTGTGACATTGTTTGCTCTGCACAAAAATCGACGTCGATTGCTTGCCGACCGCAACTTTTTCGACTTTTGCAATCTTGGATATTGCCGAGAGTGCTTTCACCGCGTTTTCGCCGTAAATCTCGATTTGCGTTTTTCCGAATTTTCTCTCGATTTTCGATATTCTATTGCGGTACTTATTCTTTTTTGCAATCAACTTTCGCACAAAAATTTCTTCTCTTTCTTCCCTTATTTTTCTTTTTTGCGCCGCAAGTTCTTCTTTTTGCTTTCTAACCGCCTCTTTCTCGGATTTTCGTTTTTTGAATTCATCGCTTTTTCGATATTCTAAACCCTTGTTCTTGCGACCCTTCTTGTTTTGTTCGTCGTAATTCGCATCGGGGAAATTTGCTTGTTCGTCACGTTTTTCTTTTATTGAATTTTTGTTGTTTTTTTTGCGTTTTTTGCTTAAAAAAGCGACCTTTTCAACGCCTTTATTTGCATATTTTTCTTTACGATTTTTCGGATAATCAATCTTCAAACTCAATTTTCGTTATCTCCCCTTCCAAAAACATGTCGCCACCGCCGATTTCAACGATTTTAAGCCCGACGCCGCTTATGCTCATGCTTCCGCCGTCAAGACGCGTTTTCACAAACGTATCGCTTGACGACACCACTCTTTTCACACCGCATATAACCGTCTTGTTTCTTGACAGCATATTGAGCGTAAAAGGAAAAATCTTCCCTGCCACGTTCAATTTTCTTCCCACTTCGTCTTTAAACATATCAAATTATATGTTCACCGACATTGTTTAATGTATTTGTATTTTTGTACATGATTTAAAAACCACCGATTTCTCGGTGGTTTTTAAATCAAAAAGGAATATCTCCGTCATCGTCTATACTTTCATCGCCGTCGTCAACATATTCGTCGTCTTCGTCAGGGATATCGTTGTCGTCGGGCGGAGGTGCTTGTTCGCCCTCGTCCGAGCCGAACGGCATATCGAAGGGCATATCGGAATCGGCAGCGGCAACCTCGTGCAAATCCTCGGCAACGTCCGATATGGATTTCATATCCACACCACCCTCTTCGTCGTCCTCACGCTTTTTGGGCTCGTCGTAGACGTATTCGGTGGTATTGGCGTTTTCGTCCACACATTCTTTGAACGAAGTCGTGTCGCCGTCCCAGTCGAGTTTAATCTCGCCGATAGTACCGCTTCTGTTCTTCTTAACGTCGAGAATAACTTCGTTCGGAGGAAGCGCGGGATTGTATTTGCTGGGATTGTTGAGGAACATTACTATATCCGCGTCTTGTTCGATTGAACCCGATTCGCGCAAGTCGGAAAGTTGCGGCGTATGATTGTCACGTTTTTCAACGTCACGCGACATTTGCGAAAGCAAAACGATAGGACAATCGAGCTCTTTTGCGTAAATCTTCATTTTTCTCGACATATCGCTGACTTCAACCTGACGGCTTTCCGTCGCTCTACCGTTCTTTTGCGACGTCATAAGTTGCAAGTAGTCGATGATGACGAGATCCAGTCCTTTTTCTCTCTTCAACCTGCGACATTTCGAAAGCACGTCGGATGGTCCGTTCATCGAATAATCGTCTATATATATGTCCGTAGCGAGCAACGCTTTGTAGCCGTTGTAAAGCTTTTTGATGTCGGTCGAAGTAAGCGCACCTCTCGTTTTCATCTTTGTGAGAGACACTTTCGAGATATATGCGAGCATACGAGTTGCAAGCAAGTCGGCAGGCATTTCAAGCGAGAATATCGCAACTTTTTTGCCGTGATTGAGCGCAACGTTTGCCGCGATATTGAGTGCAAATGCCGTTTTACCCACGGAAGGACGAGCCGCAATAAGCACCATTTCACCGGGTTTCAAGCCGTGCGTTTTTTGGTCGAAAGTCGGAAAATCGGTGTATATCGTGTTTTTGGGGACGTTGCCCGATTGAGCGTCCTGAATGTTTTTGAGCGCAAGCGCGGCGGCATCGTCGACTTTTACGAGAGCCTTTTCGCTTGATTGCTCCGCAATGGAGTAAACGAGTTTTTCGGCATTGTCGAGAGCGTCTTTTCCGTCTTGACACTCATAACCGAATTTTGCGATGTCGTTGCCCGCTTCGATAACTTTTCTCGTAAGGCTGTCACGCTTTATTATGCTTGCATAATACTCGCCGTTTGCGGCGGACACGACTCCCTCTGCAAGTTCGCTCAAATACGCAATCGAACCCACTTCGTCAAGTTTGCCTTTAAGTTCGAGCGCGTCGCAAACGGACACGGTGTCGATAGGCTTGCTTTCGTTTTGAAGCTGTTTCATCACCTCGAAGATCAATCTGTTTTGCGAAAGGTAAAAATCCTCCGCTTTGAGAGTCGGGATAATGATGTCCGCGGCTTTGTTGTCAATGAGGATAGAACCCAAAACGGACGCTTCCGCGTCAACGTTGTTGGGCATGCCCCTTGTCACTCTTTTGTTTTCGTCTTTTGCCATTTTGCACCTTTAACCGCAAGGGTTGCGATTATCGAAATCAACACGACCCCAAACGCGCAAGCCGCCAAAACCGCATACCAATTTGCAGAATTTGCCGAGCGCATTTCAAGCGTAAAAACGTCGTTTTGAATGTTCTCGTCAAGCGCGAAAGCGTGCGTGTAAGTGCGCCCGCTACGCGTGATTTCACCGTTGCTTTTTATAGATTTATAGATTGTATCATATCTCAAAACCACTTTCAAGCGGTTGTATTCAACCTCGTCTTTGACAAGGTCTTCTTGTGGTATGCTCTCTTTGACGGCACTAAATATCGATTCGGGGCTAAGCGAAATCTTGATTGTCGTGACAAAATAAAACTCGCCGTCCTTGCGCTTTTCGCTGTGCCAAAGCGCATTTGCCCCCTCGATTTTCCTGTCCGTTTTTGAAAAAGTCAGATAGACGATTGCGGTTTTATCCGCGGACGAATCGGCATCGGCTTGCGTTTTCGCAGAGCTTTCCTCTTCCGTTGCGCCTGCGTCCTCGAACGCTATCGCGTATACGTACAAATCACGCGTTATATCGCCCTCGTCCTCTTGTTGCTCGTTGCATGCGACAAGGAAAAACGCACTCGCAAACACGAGCGTAAAAACAAGCAAAAAGAGTGTGATTTTTTTGATACGATTCATATTTTTCGACAAGTTGCAAGCGGATTGCTTGCAACTCGGACTTTCTTTTTTTTATTGAAGCTCGAACGACTTTTCAAGCTCGTCGAGAGTTTGAGAAAACTCTTTCATTGCAAGTTCGTAAGGCGCGTCGCTTTCAAGATCGACGTCCGCAAGACGAATGATGTCGAGCGGTGCCATGCTTCCGCCTGCGGAAAGGAACTTTTTGTATTTTGCAAAGTACTCTTCTCCGCCTTCGAGAATCTTGTTTGCAATCGAAACAGCCGTCGTGATACCTGTTGCGTACTTGTAGACGTAATAGCTTGTGTAGAAGTGCGGTATTCTTGCCCACTCGTAGCGGATAAGGTCGTTGTGTTCGACGGCTTCGCCGTAGTATTTCTTGTTGAGTTCGTAATAAGCGTCCGAAAGCGCGGTTGCGGTGATAGGCTCGCCTTGCTCCACCATATTATGCGCAATCGTTTCAAACTCGCTGAACATTGTTTGTCTGAAAAGCGTTGTACGGAACATGTCGAGATAGTAGGAAAGCAAATACTTTCTGAACTCGCCCGTAGCCGTTTTGAGAAGGTGTTTAAGGAGCAACACTTCGTTGACCGTGGATGCGATTTCCGCAACGAAAATGACGTAATCCGCCTTTTGCTCGGGAAGGGATGAATTGCTGAAATAGGAATGCATCGCATGTCCCATTTCGTGCGCGATCGTAAACACGTCGTGAATTGTCTTTTGATAGTTCAACAGCACGAACGGATGCACGCCGTACACGCCCCAGGAATATGCGCCGCTTCTCTTGCCCTTGTTTTCGTACACGTCAACCCAACCGCTTTCAAACGCGCTTGCAAGTATATCGGAATATTCCTTGCCGGTGACTTTCAACGCTTCTTTGACGAGTTTCACCGCGTCTTCGTATTCGAGTGCAAGCTCCTGCTCGTTGACAATGGAGGTGTAAAGGTCGTACATATTGAGAGTGTCGAGTCCCAAAACTTTCTTTCTCAACGCAATGTATCCGTGCAGAGGTTTAGTGCCTTTGCCGACTGCTTCGAGAAGTTTGTTGTAGCAAGTGGACGGCACGTTTTCGTTGTACATAGAATAGTCGAGCGAGCTTTTGAAGCCTCTCACTTTTGCATAAAACCAATCTTTTTTGACGTTGCCGGCATAGTTTGCCGCAATGGTGTTGATGTGATCCTTGTAAGCTGTAAACATGCTGTCGAAAGCGTCTTTACGCACTCTTTGGTCGGGACTTTGCAAGAGCATGCCGTACACGCCGTGGCTCATTGCAACTTCGTTGCCGTTTTCGTCCTTGACGGGCGCAAACTTCACGTCCGCATTGTCGAACATGGAAAACACTTCCCTTGCGTTGTCCGAGAAAAGTCCAACTTCTCCGAGCAGTTTTTCCTCTTTCTTGGAAAGGATGATATCTTTGTTTCTGATGATTTCCTTGAAGAAAACGTCGTAGTCCTTGAAGCGTTTGCTACGTTGAAGCTCGTTGAGTCTGTCCATGGAAAACTCGCTGATTTCGGGGGTGATAAAGGACGTTGCGGTGACGTACTTGACGTAAAGCATATCCGCTCTGTTGGACATGCCCTGATAGGTTGCGTCCCTCGAATCCTGGTCTAGACGCATTTTTGCATATCCGTAGAGATAGGATATGTCGTGCATCATTCTCGTCATAAATTCCAGGCAGTCGAAGAGAGTGTCCTCGTCGCTCAATTTGTCTTGGTATTTTGCAAAGTGGCCTATGCGTTCTTCGCACTTGAAAAACAACTCTTCCCATGCGTCGTTGTCCTTTATGATATCTTCAAGATGCCACTTGTATTGCTCGGGTATTTGATCTCTTGATTCGTAAAGCATATCGTTCTCCTTAATATATTCAGCGCTATTATTATGTTTTGGAGCGTTGCAATAGTCATATGAAAATGCAACTTCCCCCTTCCTCATGTGTTTTTTTCTTCCTCTACAAGGGCTTTTCGCCATGTACCCCAAATTAGATGAACCCCCTCTTTCCGGACACGCCGGTATTTCTCCCACCACTCAGTTAGGGACAATTCTCTACAAGATTATCCGTCGTTCGCGGGGGAGACAGTCGGCACTCGCATAGATATGGACATTTCACTCATTATGCCACTTCGCCTGCGTGGCGGCTACGCAACAGAATGC